>Ga0160421_1000030_pt1 | contig 189239 bp, 170 predicted proteins | sample TAMARWmetagpilot_FD_108195 | JGI IMG/M metagenome (GOLD analysis project Ga0160421, IMG submission 108195) | Phycosphere-associated microbial communities from TAMU algal ponds, Corpus Christi, Texas, USA - TAMU ARW-7 10/27 metagenome pilot | ecosystem: Engineered > Artificial ecosystem >...
ACTCTCCAATTCATTGAAAATGCGTATAGAACCGGGGCCTATCCCCATCAACGGTAAGCGTATTCACTCGAGTTTCGCTGTCCAAACCAAGAGACCGGTTCGCCGAAGAAAATTTGCACCGCCATTTTCTGACTTCGCGCTGTCGCCCTTCGGGCTTCGCTCCAGTCGGGGCCTCGCATAAGCTCGGACGGCCCTTGGCCTTGCGCACCCTGCGGGTTCGAAATGTATCCGCTACTCTCCGCCGTCATCAAATTTATCGCTCAGAAAATTTTATAGAAGTCTCAAAAATGCCTCCGGCATGCACTTCCAGGGACACACCAGAGGCCCGGCTCGCGGTCCCTGCGAGACTTTGAGCACTCCGCTCTAGGCCATTTGTTCATCAACCGAATCGCAATGGAAATGCCGAAGCGCGGAGCATGCTCTCTATGGTCACGGGCACCACTCGCCTGGAGCAATATCCGTCTTTTCGTCAAAGGAGGTGGACATTCTCCCGTTCCGGCCCAGCTATGCCACGGTGGTCATTGTTCGAAGACCCGACGTCAAAGGGCAGGCGAGGATGCCGGCCGGCGTCTTCCGTTCGCTCGCAGCTGGATTTCAATGACCATGCAGTTCACAGTTGAAACAGCGCGCCGGGTTACGAAATGAATTTCACTGCCCCGCAGACCAGTCAAGACACACGGACGCCCGGCAGACCTGCAGACCACCGGGACGGCAAGGTGCTTTCGTGCCGCCTGTCTGTCATGGCCCCTCTCATCGCAGCGCTGATGTTGATCGCGCAAACCTCAACTGCGCCTGCCATTGACGCAGAATCCCATGAGCCATGGCAGAGCTGGACAAGGGACGATCATGAACCAAACGGACTGATCGGGAGCATATGGTCGTCCAAGGACCAGGCCTTTGTGAGCCCCTCGCAGCTGCTGGAAGCAGTTGGCGGAGCGCAAACCATCCTGCTTGGCGAGAACCATGACAACGCCGTGCACCATCATCTTCAGGGATGGATCATCCGGAATGCGCCTCTGTCTGGAAATCCGTCTGTGGTGATGGAGCAGATAGACGTTGGCAAGTCAGCCGCGCTCGAGACATTTTTGGCGCAGCCCGATCCTGATCCGGCGAAGCTCGGCGAGGCGCTGGATTGGTCAGGTAGCGGCTGGCCGGACTGGGAATTGTACCTGCCCGTAGCGCGCGCAGCGCTCCATCGCGGGGCGGACATCCTGCCGGGGCTCCCCGCGAAAGAACTGACCCGCAAGATTGCCAGAACCGGTCTTTCTGCCCTGCCCTCCGATCGATTGTCAGAGCTCCAGCTGGATCTGCCGTTGCCAGCAACCAGCACCCAGGCTTTGCAAAGGCAAATCGCGGAGGCGCATTGCGATCTTCTTCCTCAGAGTGCGATCCCGGCCATGGTTGCCGTCCAGAGGTTTCGCGACGCTTTCATGGCCGAGGCCGTACTGAAAGCCGGAACAAGCGGCCCGGTCTTCCTGATCACCGGAAATGGTCATGTGACAAAGAACCGTGCCGTGCCATGGTATCTGAGCCAGGCGGGTACCGATGGAGTTGTCGTGATCAGACTGACTGAGACCTTGCCTGTGGACCGGAAAGTGCCGGATGCGTCGGCCGGCGAAAGCGCGGCAGACTATTTCTGGTTCACAACCCACGTTGACCGAGGTGACCCGTGCCAGATGCTGATCGACACCTGGGGTCAATCCGAATGACGGATAGTGACCCTGTTCTGGCATTGCGCGACGTCTGGAAGTCTTTTGCGAGCGCCGATGGACAGGTGCCGGTTCTTCGCGGCGTCGACCTTGCCGTCAGCTCCGGTGAAACGGTGGCGCTGACCGGCGAATCCGGAAGCGGCAAGAGCACGCTCCTGCATATCGCGGGAGGACTGGACACTTTCGACAAGGGCAATGTGCGGCTCGCCGGTCACGATCTGGCCGCAATGTCGGACGCGAAACGCGCCGCCGTTCGACGTTCTGAGGTTGCCATCATCTTTCAGCAATTCAATCTCATCCCATCGCTGAACGTGGCCGACAACATCGCTTTTCAAGCGCGCATTGCCGGACATGCGGACGAGGTCCTCATTGCTGATCTTGCAGGCCGACTGGGCCTCTCGGATCAGTTGCGCAAGTACCCAGAAGCGCTTTCGGGCGGTCAACAGCAAAGGGTGGCCATCGCGCGCGCCATCGCTGCCCGACCGCGTGTGCTGCTCGCGGACGAACCCACGGGCAATCTGGATGAGCGCACCTCCGCAGAGGTTCTGGACGAGTTGCTGGCGCTGGTCGCGGACACCGGGGCCGCCCTGTTGCTGGTGACGCACTCGCCCGCCATTGCCGCGCGGATGGGCCGGCGGCTGCACCTGAGCAAGGGGCAGCTTGTATGAACCGGGCCTGCCTTTCCGCGCTTCTGTCCCATTGGGTCCGCAATCCGCTGCAGCTCTTTGCCTTTCTAACGGGTCTGGCGCTTGCGACGGGCCTGTGGGCTGGCGTTCAGGCGATCAATGCAGAGGCGCGGGCGAGTTATGACGCTGCTGCGGCAACACTTGGCAAAGGCCAGTTCGACCAGATCGTTCCAGCGACCGGAGATGTCATTGCCCAAGCGGATTTCGTTACACTCCGGCGGGCGGGATGGCTGGTTTCACCAGTGGTTGAAGGACAGATCGATGGAGTTCGGATTCTGGGTTTCGACCCATTGTCCTCGCCCATCGGATTCGGGGTTTCGCAGAGAACGCAAACCGGCGATTTGGGTGCATTTCTGGACGGCGACCGGCTTTTTGCGAATGCCGAGACCACCGGGCAACTTCCATCCGGCATCGGTGTTGTGACCGACCCTTCCGTCGCGCCCGGCATCGCAGTGGGTGAAATCGGCGTGGTGCAACGGCTGTTGAAACGCACCGACCTGTCCCGCCTTGTCGTGCAGCCGGAGCAACCCCTGCAGCGGCCGGCGCTTGCCGACATCGCACCTCACCTCAGGCTCAAGTCCGCCAGCCAGACCGCAGATGTCGGTGAACTGACGGACAGTTTTCACTTGAATCTGACAGCCTTTGGATTGCTGAGTTTCGCCGTCGGCATTTTTATCGTCTACAGCACGATCGGGCTTGCCTTCGAGCAGCGCCGCGGGATGGTGCGGACATTGCGCGCACTGGGGGTTTCGTTGCCCCGCCTTATTGCGCTGATGGTGATTGAAGTCTTGCTGCTCGCGCTGGTCGGCGCGATTATTGGCATCTTCCTGGGCTACATCGTTGCAGGAGTGTTGTTGCCGGATGTCGCGGTGACCCTGCGCGGCCTGTATGGAGCCGATGTAGCAGGCACTTTGCAGTTTCGCGCATCGTGGTTGGGATCCGGACTGGCTGTCGCGCTCTTGGGGTCCTTGGCAGCCGCCGTGGCCAAGATCTGGCAGATTGCGTCGATGCCGATCCTTGCCAGTGCACAGTCCCGCGCGTGGTCTATGCGATCGGGGAGAGCACGAGGTGTCCAGACGGTCTTGGCCGCGACTTCGTTGCTCTCTGCGGTTGGCCTTGCCTGGTTCGGAACCGGACTGACGGCAGGCTTCGCGTTGCTCGGGTGCTTTCTAATCGGTGCGGCTCTGACCGCGCCCCTACTCATGCACCCTGTGCTGGCATTCGCCGTCAGCGCCGCACGGACACCCGTTGCGCGCTGGTTCTGGGCTGACACCCGCCAGCAACTGCCGGGTCTCAGCCTTGCACTTATGGCGCTGATGCTCGCGATTTCGGCCAATGTGGGCGTCGCCACCATGGTGTCGAGCTTTCGACTGACCTTTGTCGCGTTTCTGGATCAGCGGCTCGCACCGGAACTGTATGTCGAGGCGGCGAATGCGGCACAGGCCAATGCAATTGAAACCCGTTTGCCCGATAGCGGTGTCACGGTGCTGCCGCTGCTTGCAATCGACACGCAAGTTGCAAAGCAGCCAACGCGCCTGTTCGGCGTGCGGGTGGGACCAACCTATCGCGATAACTGGGTTTTTCTGGATGCACAGCCGAATGCGTGGGAAAGGGTCAGTGCAGGCTCCGGGGCGGTGGCGAACGAACAACTCGCCCGCCGCGCCGGCCTTTGGGTTGGCGACAGCGTCGCCCTTGGGGAGGATCAGACCGTTGCCCTGGCTGCAATCGTGGCGGACTACGGCAATCCTCGTGGGCAACTGGTCATCGGAGAGGCTTCTTTTCGCAAGCTGCATCCGGAGATAGAGCCGCGTCAGTTCGGGCTCCGCACTGACGATCCCGAAATGACGCGGCGGATCCTGGTCTCTGATCTGGGCCTTGCAGAGAGCGCGATAACGGACCAGTCCGCGCTTAAAGCGACTTCACTTCAAGTGTTCGATCGCACCTTTACAGTCACTGCCGCCCTGAACGTGCTCACGCTTGTGGTCGCGGGATTTGCCATGCTGATGAGCCTGCTGACCCTTGCGGATCTGCGCGTGCCGCAACTCGCACCGGTTTGGGCCCTGGGAATCACCCGGCGCAGGATCGGAAAGCTCGAACTTTTGCGCACACTGGTGTTCGCCGTGATGGTGTGCATCATCGCCTTGCCGGTCGGCCTGGTATTGGCCTGGGTGTTGCTTGCCATCATCAATGTCGAAGCATTCGGCTGGCGCCTGCCGATGTTCCTGTTCCCCGGCGATTACTTTCGCCTTTTCCTCCTGTCCGTGTTGGCCGCAATCGCTGCGGCCAGTTGGCCGTCCTTGCGATTGATGCGCTTGCCACCGGCGCGGCTTTTGAAAGTGTTTGCCAATGAACGTTAAGGCATTTGCATTTCTCATCCTTTGGCCGCTTAGCGCCCTGGCCCAGGGCTTTGCAGGCCTGGGCAGCGACGCAGACGGGTTTGCCATGCCGCAGCCGCACCCAGAGTTCAACTTCCCGGCTGATCACGGGCCGCATCCCGACTACCGGATCGAATGGTGGTACCTGACCGCAAATCTCAGGGCAGCGGACGGCACCGCCTACGGCTTGCAGTGGACCCTGTTCAGAAGCGCTTTAAGCCCGGGCGAGGCCGATGGCTGGGCATCACCCCAGGTCTGGTTCGGCCATGCCGCGGTCACGACCCCTGACGCGCATTTCGCGACGGAACGCTTTGCGCGCGGCGGCATCGGGACTGCCGGCGTGCAAGCGGATCCTTTTCATGCGTGGATCGACGAATGGGCCATGCAGGGACGGGATTTGACGGAGCTTGACTTGACCGCGCAAGGCCCGGACTTCGCATATGACATGAAACTGAATGCCAGAGGGCCCTTGGTCTTTCACGGGCAGGATGGGTTCTCCGTCAAATCCGGCAAAGGGCAGGCCAGCTATTATTATTCTCAACCGTTCTACGAAATCGCAGGTACCCTCGTATTGCCGACAGGCCCGGTCGAGGTGACCGGCAGCGCGTGGCTGGATCGGGAATGGTCCTCGCAACCCCTCTCAGACGATCAATCGGGGTGGGACTGGTTTTCGCTATCGTTTGACAACGGCGACAAGCTCATGGGGTTTCAGTTGCGCCAGCAGGACGGCAAGCATTACAGCGCCTCCACATGGATCGATGCAGACGGAGCGACCACAGCCTATCCTGACGGAGCGTTCACGGCGGAACCCCTATCGCAGACACAGGTCGCGGGGCGCGAGGTGCCGACCGAATGGCAAGTGCGACTGCCGGACAGACAACTGGACGTGCGCATCGCGACCATGAACCCGCGGGCGTGGATGCCGCTGAGCATTCCCTATTGGGAAGGGCCGGTGACGATCAGCGGCAGTCATTCAGGCGTCGGATACCTGGAAATGACAGGGTATGAATGACCCGGGCGATCCGGCCGCAAGGATCCCCTGCAGCTTGAACCGCTTCCAACCGGTCTAAGGCGAAGCCTACAACATGCTTTCTGCCAGTAATGATAACGATCCGGAACGGGAATTCCGCGAGATCGACCTGTTCCTGGCCCACCGTGCGGCAGGGTCGGTGATCTCGCCCACGACGCATGGCGAGAATCATGCCGCGCGCCTGACAAAGGTCGTTCGGCAACCCGCCGTCCCGGAACAAATCGAAAAACTACTGGTTTCAAAGCCAACAGCACCAATTGAAACCAGAGCAAGCCAGATTTCTTCGCACACTCTCTCCGCCACTAATTTCAGCTGTAGTTCTGTTTCCATCACGAAAACTGCATCTTCACCCGGCGCTCTTCTGCGACATCATCGCTAACAAGCGGGCTTCCACCCACCGGACTCGAAAACTGCCCGACACCCTCCGGTGCGAGGCTCTTGGCTCCTGTGAGAACAAATTGCTCGGTATTTTTTCTTTAACACACTGTTCACGCCAAAGTGAAAGGGCGACCAGATCCGAGGCCTTGCGGTTGCATTTGGATTTGCAATGATAATCGAGAGGAGACCTAAATCAAACACGTGCTGTTAGGAGGGCGGCGCAGGAAAGAAGACTGCCATGAATCGTGCGCTCAGAAGACATCAGCAAAAGCTGATGAAGGCCCGAAACTCGAAGAGCGGCTCAGCCGGAAATTCCCATTCCCAAGCGATGGCCCAGGCGGCAAACTACTACCAAGGCGGAAACGCCTTCGCTGCAATTGCTGTTTGCCAATCCATTCTTGACGAGGCTCCCGACCACGCCCACGCGAACCATCTGCTTGGAATTATCATGCTCCAGCAGCAGAGTTTCAAGAAGGCCATCGAGCATCTGAACCGTGCGACTGCCGCGATGCCCGAGGATGCAGCCATGCTCACGCATCTCGGAACGGCGCTTTCCTATGCCGGGAAGCTTGATGCAGCGGCGGATTCCTTGAAGGCAGCCCTGGAAATCGATCCGAAGTTCGTCGACGCGCACAACAACCTGGCGGCGCTGAGCATGCGGCGGAACGATCCCAAAAGCGCGATTGCCCATTATCAGCGGGCGCTCGCGGTCAACGAACGCGTCGCAGCGGTTCACGCCAATCTGGCCAATGCTTTTCTGTCCATCGCGAGAGTGGACGATGCGATCGCACACTACCGCCGCGCACTCTCCATCCGTCCGCGCTTTCCCGAGGCAGAGTACGGACTGGCTCAGGCGTTGCGCGACAACGGCGACCTGACCGAAGCCGTCGAGCACTACAAAATCGCGCTTGAGCAGAATCGCACCCATGCCAGTGCCATGACATCGCTTGCTTTTGTGAGCGATAGCCTGGAAGACGACATGCACGCCCGCATCAGGAACACTTACAAGCTTGCCGCTCCTGAGAGCGACGAGCGCAAGCTGCTCAGCTTTGCACTTGGCAGGCATGAGGAAAATCTGGGCAATTTCGAACGTGCCGCGGAACTGTTTACCGAGGGCAATGCCATCCACCGGGCAACACTCGATTTTTCGCCCGAGAAGAGCGCCGAACAAATCGCCCGGATCAGCGAAGTCTTCAATCAGGATTTCTTCAACACGCGCGTGGGTTCCGGTGTCTCCACAGAGGCTCCGATCTTCATTGTCGGAATGCCGCGTTCGGGAACCACCCTGGTGGAACAGATCCTCGCCAGCCATCCCGAGGTCACAGGTGGCGGCGAGCTGTCACAGTTTCCGGCGACCGTCTTCCCGATGATGCAGGAGCTCCACTCACATGGCTTTCCTGATGCTGCGAGCCTGCTGCAGCCAGACCACGTGACCCAGATCGCGCGGACCTATCTTGGCGCCCTTGACGAGACGATAACCGGCACCAGCCGTTTCACCGACAAGCTGCCGGGCAATTTCCTGATGGTTGGCCTGATCAAGCTGGCTTTCCCGAACGCCCGGGTTGTTCACTGCACCCGCGACGCGCGTGACACCTGCCTTTCCATGTTCAAGATTTTCTTTCCTTCCGGCGGCCATCATTTCAGCTATGATCTCGACGAACTGATCGATTATCACCACCATTATCAGGCGCTGATGCAGCATTGGAAATCGCTGTTTGGCGACGAAATTATCGACGCCAATTACGAGACCATCGTTACGGACCCTGAAACATCTATCCGAACCCTGCTCGATGAGTGCGGCTTGGATTTTGATCAGCGCTGCATTGATTTTCATGCCACAAAGCGAGTGGTCCGAACCGCGAGCGCAGTGCAGGTGCGCAAACCGATCTACACCTCATCGATCGGGATGTGGAAGAACTACGCGCCCTATCTGCCTGGCCTTGAAGCGGCCAGCTGATGCGTATCGCGCTCGATTGTTTTGAATCGAGCGCCTGCCCACATGCATGGTCTCACGGTTCTCCGCCGCGTCAGTGTGAGCCGGATTCGCATCGCAAATTGCGGACTGGCCGAGAGAGTGGTTACGGCCGTTCCGCTATTGCCGGCAACTCTCCTCCCAAGGCTTTTGCCGATGATCGGGCAAAGCGAGGCCGGTTGGGCCGATCATCCGCATGGAACGACGACATGATATGGCAGCATTTCAGGTGTTGCTGAATCTCTCGCCGATCAACCGTTCCACAACTGCACCGGCCAAGGTTTCCGCATCCTGCTCAACGGTGTTGAGGTGAATATCCGGTGCCTCCGGGGCTTCGTATGGTGAGGATATGCCTGTGAAATTTGCAAGTTTTCCGGCCATGGCCTTCTTATAGAGCCCCTTGGGATCGCGCCTCGCACATTCCTCAATCGGCGTGTCGACGAAGATTTCCAAAAACTCCCCAGGCGCCATCATCTCCCGCGCCAACAGCCTTTCTGATCGGAAGGGTGAGATAAATGAGACCAGCACGATCAGCCCTGCATCGCTCATCAGTCGCGCAACCTCCGCGACCCGCCGGATGTTCTCCACGCGGTCTGCCTCGGTAAAGCCAAGGTCGCGGTTGAGGCCGTGGCGGACATTGTCGCCGTCCAGCGTCATTGTGTGGCGTCCCAGCGCATGCAGCTGTTTTTCGACCAGATTGGCGATGGTAGACTTGCCCGATCCCGAGAGCCCGGTGAACCACAGCACTGCCGGCTTTTGGTACTTGAGCGCGCCCCGCGCTTCACGTGTCACGTCGATCGCCTGCAGATGCACATTTTCGGCCCGTCGCAAGGCATGATCGATCATGCCGGCCCCGACCGTGGCGTTGCTCATTCGATCTATGATGATGAAATTTCCGGTCGCGCGATTGTCGCGATAGGCATCGAATGAAACAGGCATCTGCGTGGAAATGTTGCACACGCCGATCTCATTGCGCCCGAGCTGGGTTGCGGCCTCAAGCGCGAGCGAATTGACATCGATCCTGTGTTTGAGCTTGGTCACGCTGGCCGGAGTCGACATGGTTTCCGTGCGGAGAATGTAGCTGCGCCCTGGTATCAGGGTATTCCTGTCAAACCAGATCACGTGAGCCTGAAACTGATCACTGACCAGTGGCCTCGCACGGGGATGAGACAACATTGAGCCGCGGGAGATGTCCACTTCTTCGTCCAGCACCAGTGTGACCGCCTGGCCTTCCCGCGCTTCGCTCAAGGCGCCATCTGCCGTCACGATGGACTTAACTGTGACCTGTTGCCCCGAGTGAGCCACCACAACATCGTCGCCGACCGCAACTTTTCCAGAGGCGACATGGCCTGCAAATCCTCGGAAATCGGAATCCGGACGAACGGCGATCTGGACCGGAAACCGAAATGGAAGCTCAATGGCGGAGTCAGGGATGATGACGCCTTCCAGAAACTCGATCAGTGTTGGACCATCGTACCAGGGCATCGCGTTGGAAGCTGTTGATACATTGTCGCCGAAGCGCGCGGACATCGGGACCGGGCAGACATGATCAAAGCCAAGCGGCTTGGCGAACGCCAAATAGTCTTGCACGACACGATCAAAGACGGCCTGATCGTAATCCACGAGGTCAATCTTGTTGACCGCCAGCACGACATGACGAATCCCGAGCAGCGAGATGATATGGGAATGACGGCGGGTCTGCTCGAGGACCCCTTTGCGGGCGTCAATCAGGACAACAGCCAGGTCGGCCGTCGAGGCACCGGTTGCCATGTTGCAGGTGTATTGTTCGTGACCTGGCGTATCGGCCACAATGAATTTCCGCTTCTCCGTCGCGAAAAAGCGATAGGCGACATCGATCGTGATCCCCTGCTCCCGTTCGGCCTCCAGTCCATCGACCAAAAGTGCAAAGTCGATGCTCTCCCCGGCAGTGCCGTGCTTTCGGCTGTCGCTTTCAAGGGCGGCGAGTTGATCCTCAAGGATAAGCTTGGTGTCGTAGAGGAGCCGGCCGATCAACGTGGATTTGCCGTCATCGACGGAGCCGCAAGTGATGAACCGCAGCAGGGTCTTGTTTTCCTGACGGCTGAGATAGGCCTGCACCCCTGCAGACAAATCCAGCCCTGAGCGGTTGAGCATCAGAAGTAGCCTTCCTTCTTCTTGTTTTCCATCGAGCCGCTTTCATCGCGATCGATCAAGCGCCCCTGACGCTCCGATGTGCGTGCAACCAGCATTTCGCCCACAATGTCCTCAAGTGTCGTCGCCTCCGATTCCGTTGCGCCGGTCAGCGGATAGCATCCCAGCGTGCGAAAGCGGATCATGCGGGTGGCAATCTGCTCCTCTGGTCTCAGCTTCAGGCGCTCGTCATCGGCCATGATCAACATGCCGTCGCGCTCGACGACCGGTCGTGGCGCCGCAAAATAAAGCGGAACGATCAGTATGTTCTCTTTGAGAATGTATTGCCAGATGTCGAGTTCGGTCCAGTTGGACAACGGGAACACCCTGATCGATTCTCCGTCTCCGACGCGCGTGTTGTAGGTCTTCCACATCTCCGGCCGCTGGGCCTTCGGATCCCATGCATGCTGCGCGTTGCGAAACGAGAATATCCGCTCCTTGGCGCGTGATTTTTCCTCATCGCGTCTGGCTCCACCGAAGGCTGCGTCAAAACCATGGGCATCGAGTGCCTGGCGCAATGCGACCGTTTTCATGATGTGAGTATGTGTGTTGGAGCCGTGGTCAATCGGGTTGATGCCCTGCTGGACGCCTTCCTGATTGGTATGAACGATCAGGTCGAGTCCCAACTCCGCTGCCATCCGGTCACGGAACTGGATCATTTCACGGAATTTCCATGTGGTGTCGACATGAAGGAACGGAAACGGAGGCTTGGCGGGGTAGAACGCCTTGATCGCGAGCCGGAGCATGACCGAAGAATCCTTACCCACGGAGTAAAGCATCACCGGGTTCCTAAATCCCGCAGCCACCTCACGGAAAATATGAATGGCTTCCGCTTCAAGCCTGTCGAGGTGGGTCAGGGCCATACGCAATCTCCGTTCGGCCTTTTATATATGGTGTCTCCGGGTGAGTGCCAAACATGATCCGCACCCCGATTTGCCCTGATAGCACCCGAAGGGAATGGCACAACACCAATCGCCGAAGACGCAGGCTTTGTTCTCACTGATATGTCAGAGCACCAAATTGCGTTGCCTCACTCGCAATGGCTTCGTCAGCACAATCAACGGCATATCACTGACTTGTGTGCTTTGGGCTCCTCCCGGTCCAGTGCAGCGGAACCCGGGCAGAAAGGATGTCCGGGAGGACCATAGACTGTGCTGAATGCGGGCCCGATGGCCGATGCTTGTCGGATGCCGTGAAATCACGGCTTGACCTTCCAGTCGCTGGAGGGTTTAGGGTCGCATGAAGTCAGGAAGGATTGACATCATGGACCATCATCACGGCTGCACTCACGCCCATACGGAAGATCACGGCGAGACGCCCGCTGTGGACACGGATGCGCTGTTCGAGGCTGCAACGGCGCCGATCGACGGCAAGGTCAAGGATCCTGTTTGCGGAATGGATGTCGCGCTCGACAAGGGCAAGCCGGCGCTGGAGTACAAGGGCAATACGTTTCACTTCTGCTCTAAGGGCTGCCATGACAAGTTTGAGCGCGATCCCTATTTCTATCTTTCCGGTAACAAGGCCAGAAAGAAGGCTTCGGCTCCTAAGACCGCAATGTACACCTGCCCGATGGACCCCGAGATCGTTCAGGAGGGTCCGGGAACATGCCCGATCTGCGGCATGGCGCTCGAGCCGATGGATGGGGTCGCAGAAGGTCCAAATCACGAGCTGATCGATTTCACCCGCAGGCTCTGGGTCAGCGCTGGCGCAGCAATTCCACTGCTGATCCTCACAATGGCGCCAATGCTTGGGCTTCCGATTCGCGAATGGATCGGGGAAACAGTTTCGCTCTACCTCGAATTTGTCCTCGCAACCCCTGTTGTCATCTGGGCTGCGCGCCCGTTCTTCCATCGCGGCTGGACGTCGATCCGGACCTGGAACCTCAACATGTGGACGCTGATCATGATCGGTGTCGGGGCCGCCTACATCTATTCCACTGTCGCGACCTTCCTGCCCGGACTGTTTCCAGCTGGCCTGCAGATGCCCGGCGGCCACATGCCGGTCTATTTCGAGGCAGCCGTGGTGATCATTGCGCTGGTCTTTGTCGGGCAGGTGCTCGAACTCAGGGCCCGCGAGCGCACCGGCGATGCCATCAGGGCGCTGCTCGATCTCGCACCCAAGACAGCCCGCCGCGTCACCCCGGACGGCGAGGAGTATGACGCTCCGCTCGAAAACATTGTCGCCGGTGACCGGCTGCGGGTTCGTCCGGGCGAAGCCATACCTGTGGATTCTATCGTTCTGGAAGGGCGCACCTCGGTCGACGAAAGCATGCTGACCGGCGAACCGCTCGCCGTCGAGAAAGCCGAAGGCGACAAGGTGACCGGCGGGACCCTGAACAAGAACGGTTCACTGATCATCGAGGCGGAGAAAGTGGGCGACGAAACCATGCTGGCGCGCATCGTCGCCATGGTCTCGTCAGCCCAGCGCTCCCGTGCGCCCATTCAGGGATTGGCCGACCGTGTGGCGTCCTATTTCGTTCCCGCGGTCGTGATCGTTGCGGTTCTGGCCTTCATCATCTGGCTGACGTTCGGTCCGGATCCCGCTTTCGTGTTCGCCATCGTCTCTGCGGTTTCGGTGCTGATTATCGCCTGCCCCTGCGCCCTTGGACTGGCCACGCCGATGTCGATCATGACGGCCACGGGACGCGGCGCACAGGCAGGCGTCTTGATCAAGGATGCCGAGGCTCTCGAACGCATGGCCAAGGTGGATGTCCTGGTCGTCGACAAGACCGGGACCCTGACCGAAGGCAAGCCCGGTCTTACAGATGTGATCGGCTTCGGGGAGACTGACGAGGCCGAGATGCTGGCGCTGGTACGCGGTCTGGAATCAGGATCGGAACACCCCCTCGCCGAGGCCATCGTCGAGGGCATTGCCAGCCGCGACATTGAGGCGGCACCCGTCTCGGATTTCGAAGCAGTCACCGGCAAGGGCGTGTCCGGCAGTGCCGGTGAACGAAGGCTCGCGCTCGGCAATGTGGCCATGATGCAGTCAGAAGATGTTGACGTCGCGAAAGCCGAGGAACAGGCGAATGCTCTGCGATCGCAGGGCAAGACCGCGATGTATGTCGCCATCGACGGGAGGCTCGCCGGCCTGATCGCGGTTGCGGATCCGATCAAGCCCACGACCCGCGAAGCCATCAAGGCGCTGCATGAGGCCGGTCTCAAGATCATCATGGCGACCGGCGACAATGAGACCACGGCCCGTGCGGTGGCTGATGAACTCGGCATTGACGAGGTTCGCGCAGGCGTTCTGCCCGAAGATAAGAAGCGGCTGGTGGAAGAACTGCACGAGGCAGGCCACAAGGTGGCCATGGCCGGCGACGGAATAAACGATGCGCCCGCTCTGGCTGCCGCCGAAGTCGGTATCGCCATGGGAACCGGAGCCGATGTCGCCGTCGAAAGCGCCGGCATCACCCTGCTGAAGGGCGACCTCGGCGGCATACTGCGCGCCCGCAAGCTCTCGGAAGCGACGCTGCGCAACATCAAGCAGAACCTTTTCTTCGCCTTTGCCTACAACAGCCTTGGCGTCCCGGTTGCCGCTGGCCTGCTCTATCCGGTTACAGGCACGCTGCTTTCGCCGATGATCGCAGCGGCGGCCATGAGCCTGTCATCGGTCTCGGTGATTTCGAATGCCTTGCGGCTGAGAACGACCAATCTCGATGCTTGAAGTTCGGGCGGGTGAAACGACGCTGTCTGTAGGCTTGACGATAGCCGTCCAGAGGGAGGTTGACAAATGAACATCGGTGAAGCAGCGGATACGACGGGCCTGCCTGCAAAAACGATCCGCTATTACGAGGATATTGGCTTGATCAAGCCGGCGCGTGCAACCAATGGCTATCGCGACTACGGCAACAAGGATGTTCATCGTCTGGCCTTCATCCAGCGCTCGCGGAGCCTGGGCTTCACTATCGATGAGTGCCGCTCTCTCCTGTCACTTTACGAAGACAAGGAGCGCGCGAGCTCGGACGTAAAGGCGCTCGCCACGGACAAGATCCGCGAGATCGACCGCAAGCTCATGGAACTCCAATCACTGCGCGACACGCTCAAGATGCTGGCGGATCACTGCCATGGCGACGAGCGGCCAGACTGTCCGATCATCGACGAGATAGCCGGAGGAGCACAGATATGAAAAGGCGAAATCTGCTGATTGCCGTCATCCTGCTGGGAGCAGCGGTGATCTTCTACCGCGCCTTCGGCACTCCGGATCAGCTCGCGACGGGTGCTGCCATGGTCAATGTGACGGTGCCCGAATTGTCGGAGACGGCAAATGAGGGCGAAGCCGCTTTCAACCGCTTGTGCGCCTCCTGCCACGGACGGAACGCGGCCGGACAGGACGGTGTCGCCCCGCCGCTGATCCATAAGATCTACGAGCCCGGCCATCACGGCGATGCTTCTTTCCTGCTTGCGGCCAGGAACGGCGTGCGCGCGCATCACTGGCCGTTCGGCAACATGCCGCCGGTGGAAGGCATCACCGATCCGGAAATAGCAGAGATCGTCGTGTATGTGCGGGAGCTCCAGCGCGCCAACGGCATATACTGATTGGCGTCAGGTCCCGCACAATACCTTCGGTGTTGTCTCCATTTTTCCGCTTGACTGCATCCTCCATACCGACAGCCGGTCCGCAGCCGGCGCGGGCGGGACAAGCCGCCCGCAAATAAGGGCAAGCGCGCCCGTCAGCCTGCGTTGGACAGGCATTCGCTGATAGAGGTGCCCATGTTGCGGATCAGCTGAAAATAAAGCTCCGGCCCATCTTCGAGCTCGGCGCCGAGCGGATCTACGATACCTGCCCTGGCGCCGGTGCCCTCGATCACGGTCGACACGAGTTTCGGCTCGAACTGTGGTTCGGCAAACACGCAAGTAGCACCCAATTCCTGAACCTTGGCGCGGATTTCAGTGATCCGCTCGGCACCCGGCATGACTTCCGGTGAGACCGTGATCGAACCCGAGGCCGTAACGTCGAAGCGATTTTCGAAATACTGGTAGCCGTCATGGAAAACGATGAAGCCTTTCTCCTTGACGGGATCGAGTTGAGTGGAGACCTCGGCTATCATGGTGTCGAGCTTCGCTGTGACGGCTTCCGCGTTCGCTTCATATTTATCAGCGTTGCCGGGATCGGCCTCCACCAGGGCTTCCTCGATTTCATGCACCATGGCCTTGGCGTTGACCGGATCCAGCCAGACATGGGCGTCGAACTCACCATGGTCATGGCTCTGCTCGTGATCGTGCCCAGCCTCTGCGGTTTCTTCATGGTCATGGTCGTGTCCGGCTTCTGCCGCTTCTTCATGATCATGGTCTGATTCATGCGCATGGTCGTGCTCGGCTTCACGATCGGGGTCATGAGCGACCTCGGCCGTTTCATGGGCATGGTCGTCATGACCAGCCTCATCGCTGCGGTCATGCTTGTCGAAGGCGCCGCCCTCACGGAATTCGAGCTTCACAAGGTCGTGTGCATCGATCAGCTCGACCGATCTGGCTTTGGCGCCGATCGTTTCCAGCGGCTTTTCAAGGAAGGCTTCGAGTTCATGGCCGATCCAGAAGACAAGATCCGCCTGCTCCAGCATCTGGGCCTGCGAGGGCTTGAGCGCATAGGTGTGCGGCGACCCCGCACCTTCGATGATCAGTCCCGGCTCGCCGACGCCTTCCATCACCGCCGCCACAAGGGAATGGATCGGCTTGATGGAGGCCACCACATTGACATCGGCGCTGGCAGAAACGGCGGAGGACGCGATGAGCGTGGAAGCGAGAAGCAGGCCCTTGAGGCGGTTCATGAAAGTCTCCATTTATGACGATATGTGACGTTATCTCATTACATGATTGCGTAACGGTATAACGTGTGCAATAAGGCTGCGCAACCCCCTTGCCACGACACGCAAGAAACAGTTCATATCAATCATGCTGCACAAACCAGACTCCCTCGTCACGCTGGACAATGCCGGCATTTACCGTGCCGGCCGCTGGCTTGTGCGCGGCGTGAGCCTTGCCATAGAGCCCGGTGAAATCGTCACCCTGATCGGTCCAAACGGATCGGGAAAGTCGACCACTGCGAAGATGGCGCTCGGCATCCTCAAGCCCGATGAGGGCGCCGTTGAACGCCGCTCGGATCTGAAGGTGTCATATGTTCCGCAGAAGCTGGCGGTGGACTGGACGCTGCCGCTCACGGTTCACCGCTTCATGCGGCTGACCGGCCATGTCAGCGTTGATGAGGCCGAAAGCGCCATGGCGTCCACCGGCGTCAAGCATCTGGCGAACGCGGAGGTGCGCACCCTCTCCGGCGGCGAGTTCCAGCGCGTGATGCTGGCACGCGCCGTTGCCCGGAAACCCAACCTGCTGGTGCTCGATGAACCGGTCCAGGGCGTCGATTTTTCCGGGGAGATCGCGCTCTACGACCTGATCAAACGAATCCGCGACGAGATGCACTGCGGCATCCTGCTGATTTCCCATGACTTGCATGTCGTCATGGCCGCGACCGACCGGGTGATCTGTCTCAACGGCCACGTCTGCTGCTCGGGATCGCCGACCGTGGTTGCCTCGAGTGCTGAATACAAAGCGCTGTTCGGCGCCCGCGCCGCATCCACACTGGCGGTCTACGAACATCATCACGACCACACCCATCTGCCCGACGGACGCGTCAAGCATGGCGACGGCACAATCACCGATCATTGCCGCCCCGATGACGGTCATCACCATGATCACTCCAGCGAGGGCCGGTCTGATGCTTGACGATTTTTTCACCCGCGCAATCCTCGCCGGCATCGGTGTGGCTCTGGTGGCGGGGCCACTCGGCTGTTTTATCGTCTGGCGCAGGCTCGCCTATTTCGGCGACACGCTTTCGCACGCCGCGCTGCTTGGCGTGGCTATGGCCTTCCTGTTCGAGGTCAATATCACGCTCGCCGTGTTCGGCGTTTCCGCCTGCGTGTCGATCGCACTGCTGCTCCTGCAGCGACAGGGGACGCTGTCGTCGGACGCGCTTCTGGGGCTTTTGTCCCATTCCGCCCTTGCACTCGGCCTTGTCGCGCTCGCCTTCATGACCTGGATCCGCATGGACCTGATGGGTTTTCTGTTCGGCGACATCCTGGCGGTTTCCAGAATGGACATCGCCATCATCTGGCTCGGCGGCGCGGTGGTGGTCGCCGTCCTGGCCGCCATCTGGCGACCCTTGTTTGCTGCAACCGTCAGCCGGGAGCTCGCCGAAGCCGAAGGCATGAATCCGGAGCGGGTCAATATCATCTTCATGCTTCTGATGGCGGCCGTCATCGCCATTTCGATGAAAATCGTCGGCGTGCTTCTGATCACGGCAATGCTGATCATTCCATCGGCCACCGCGCGCCGGTTTTCATCAGGTCCAGAACAGATGGCGCTGATGGCGGCGATCATCGGAGCCGCGGCAGTGGTCGGCGGCCTGTTCGGATCCCTGGAATGGGACACGCCCGCCGGCCCGAGCATCGTGGTGGCGGCGCTTTGCCTGTTCATACTCTCGCTTCTCCCCGTGTTTTCACGCAGGTCGATCACCCCCAGGAATACGGCAAGGCGACCAGACGAAACCCCGAAAGGAACCCAGCCATGAATGAGCATGTTCACGGAGCAGTGGACCTGACCAAGAACCAGTCCCTGGTTATGGGCGCCCTGACACGCTCGAAAGAACCCCTGAGCGCCTACACCATACTCGATCAGCTGCGAGAAAACGGGTTTCGAGCGCCTCTCCAGGTTTATCGCGCGCTCGACAAGCTGGTTGAATTCGGACTGGTGCACAGACTCGAAAGCCTCAACGCATTCGTCGCCTGCCGGCATCCGGGTTGCGACGGCGACGAGACCATTGCCTTCATGATCTGCGAGCGGTGCGGACAGGTGAATGAGATCACCGACAATGCGCTTGCCAGCAGGCTCAATCTGCTGGCCGAAAACGCCAGCTTCGCACTGAAAAAGACAACCATAGAACTGCGCGGCATTTGCCGCATATGCCAGGTCGCCTAAAGCCTGACGTCGCACCAGCACGCCACTTAGCGTGGCAGCCGACTCTGATGCCGTCCGGATGGACCGTGCACATGTTTCCCCGGCAAAACCAGGTATCCGCGCAACCGATATGTCTTGCAGGACCTATCGCCGCCACGCATAGTGATTTCATGTCAGATCAATCCAGCAAGGCGCCAGAAAATCCAAGCTTGCGGATCCGTATCCTTTTCGGTGAGGACGCGATGCTTGGTCCTGGCAAGGCCGATCTGCTTGAGCGCATCCACGAGACCGGATCCATTGCCGCAGCCGGACGGGCCATGTCGATGAGTTACAAACGGGCATGGATGCTCGTTGAAGAAATGAATGGCGCGTTCCGTGACCCGCTGGTGGTATCCTCACGCGGCGGTGCGAGGGGCGGCGGGGCGCGGCTGACAGAGGCCGGCACAACTGTGCTCTCCCATTACCGCAAGCTCGAGGAAATCACGATCGAGGCCGGGGCTGCCCGGGTTGGCGCGATCCAGTCGATGCTCAAGGATATGTCCGAAGGAAAATAACGCTTGCCAGTTAGGGCACCCATTGCAATATGTTTTGCCGACCATATTGGCAGGAGGTTTCCATGATCCGCGCGATCGGCGCGTATGCTGTTGCAGCCCTGGTGCTCTGCCTGGCGGCCGGCGTTCCATCGAAAGCCAGATCGGACGAGATCATCGTGTTCGCCGCTGCCAGCATGAACAATGCCCTTGCAGAGATCGAACGCGGGTTTGAAGCCGCAACCGGCCATGATTTGATCGTTTCGCTCGCCGGATCCCCGGTGCTGGCCCGTCAGATCCAGCAGGGCGCGCCCGCCGATATCTTTATTTCCGCCAATCCGGACTGGATGGACATGCTGGAACAGGACGGTCTGGTCGAGGACGATACGCGCTTCGACCTGGTTGGAAATTCGATCGTGCTGATTGCCAGCGGGACGGACGCGACTCCGACCGAGATCAGTTCCGAACTTGATCTCAAGGCCCTGCTCGGCGAAGGCCGTCTTGCCATGGCGCTGGTCGATTCCGTACCCGCCGGCATATATGGCAAGATATCTCTCGAAAGCCTTGGACTGTGGGATGATGTCGAGGCGCAAGTCGCCCAGGCCGACAATGTGCGCGCGGCACTGGCCTTTGTCGCCACCGGCGAGGCCCCCTACGGCATCGTCTACGCGACAGATGCAATCGCGGAGAATAGGGTCAGCGTCGTCGGAACATTTCCTCCCGCCAGTCACCCGCCAATCGTCTACCCGGTGGCCGACATGGCAAATCGCGACCACCCGGCTGAGACAGAGTTCCTCGATTACCTGCGTGGCCCAGAGGCACGTGCCGCCTTTGAGCGTCAGGGCTTCGTCGTTGCGGAACGGCAAGAGTGATGGACTGGCTTGGCCCCGAAGAGTGGAAAGCCGTTGCGCTCTCGCTCAAGGTTTCTTTCTGGGCCACCTTGTTCAGTCTGCCCCTGGGGGTCTTCGTCGCCTATGCGCTTGCCCGATGGACGTTTCCAGGCAAGCACATCCTCAACGGTCTGGTGCACCTGCCGCTGATCCTGCCGCCGGTGGTCACCGGATATCTGCTGTTGCTCACCTTCGGCACGCGGGGCCCGGTCGGCGGGGTGCTGGCCGAGTACGGCATCGTTTTCGCTTTCAGATGGAGCGGCGCAGCGCTCGCCGCAGCCATCATGGCCTTTCCGCTGATGGTCCGGGCAATCAGACTGTCCATCGAGGCAGTTGATCCGAAACTCGAACAGGCAAGCTCGACACTCGGCGCGCCCCCGATCTGGGTCTTCGCTACCGTTACGTTGCCGATGGCGCTTCCGGGCATCATTGCCGGTGCAATTCTGGCCTTTGCGAAGGCCATGGGCGAGTTCGGCGCCACAATCACTTTCGTCTCCAACATCCCCGGCCAGACGCGCACAATCCCTTCGGCGATCTACGCTTTCCTGCAAGTGCCCGGCGGTGAGGCATCGGCCATGAAACTGGTTATTGTCTCGGTCGTTGTCGCAATGGGCGCGCTGCTCCTTTCCGAAGTGATTGGAAGGCGGGTGGCAGCACGCGTGGGAGGGCGATGATGCTCGAAGTCGGCATCAGGCACAGCTTCGGAGATTTTTCACTCGATGCGGATTTCACCGCGCCATCCGGCGTCACGGCACTGTTCGGCCGATCGGGGTCTGGCAAAACCACGATTATCAATGCCGTTGCGGGCCTGCTCACACCCGATGAAGGACGCATCGTCTGGCAAGACACCGTGATGCTTGACACGTCCCGCGCCATCAACCTGAGGCCGCATCGGCGTCGTATCGGATACATCTTTCAGGAAGGGCGATTGTTTCCGCATCTGAGCGTCCGCCAGAACCTCGGATATGGCGCCCGGTTTGCGCCAAAGTCCGCGGCGCGCGAAAGCATGGGCCGGATTGTCGAAATGCTGGCGATCGGCGATCTGCTCGACCGGCGTCCGGGCGCGCTGTCAGGCGGAGAGAAACAGCGCGTGGCCATTGGCCGGGCGCTCTTGTCCGCGCCCGAGCTCGTTCTGGCGGATGAACCGCTCGCCGCGCTGGACGAAGAACGCAAGGCCGAGATCCTGCCCTATTTCGAAAGGTTGCGCGACGAGATTTCGGTGCCGATCCTCTATGTCAGCCACTCGGCCTCCGAAGTGGCGCGCCTGGCGACCACGGTCGTGGCGCTCGAGGCCGGTCGCGTGGTTGGACAGGGGACGGCGGCGGAGGTTCTGGGAGATCCGGCGATCCTCCCCGTGGGCGCGCGCGAGGCCGGCGCGGTGCTGACAGCGCATGTGAAGGCGCATCACCCGGACGGGCTGACCGAACTGGAGGCCGGCGGCATCGCGCTCTTTCTGCCCACGGTTAACGCCGCACCCGGAAGCAGGCTGCGGATTCGGATCGCCGCCCACGACGTGATGCTGTCGCGGAAACGGCCCGAAGGTCTGTCGGCACTCAACATCTTGCACGGCACGGTGCATTCCGTCAGACCGGGGGACGGTCCCGGCGCATTGGTTGCGCTCGATACACCGGCCGGGCGGGTGCTGGCGCGGATCACCCGCCGCTCGGCACAAACGCTTGAGCTTTCAAGCGGCGTGACGGCGCATGCCATCGTCAAGACGGTATCGGTCGCCGCATCGGATGTCGGAGCGGCGGGCGTTGCCTGAGGCAACCTCCCCGGTGCCGATCGGCCTCAGATGAGACCGGACTTAGCAAGATCGCGCATCAGCGCTCGCGTGCCATAGGTCCAGGGCGCACATTCGGTCGAAAGCCGGACGGTGTTGACCAGCGCTCCAAGCGAAGGCGTCGAGATGGTCACCACGTCGCCCAGCTTGTGGGTAAAGCCCTTGCCTGCGCCATCGCGGTCCTGAACCGGGGCAAACATGGTGCCAAGATAGAGCACCAGCCCGTCGGGGTATTGGTGGTGATCGCCGATGGCCGCTGCGACGAGGGATTCCGGTGTGCGTGAGATCTGGCTCATCGAGGAATGGCCGGTCATCACGAAGCCGTCCTCGCCTTTGACCTCCAGAGCCACCTCCATTGCCCTGACGGCCTCGATCGAGAAATCGCCGTCAAACAGACGGATGAAGGGTCCGAGTGCTGCTGACGCGTTGTTGTCCTTGGCCTTGCCGAGAAGCAGCGCCGAACGGCCCTCGACATCGCGCAGGTTGACGTCGTTGCCAAGGGTCGCACCAAGAATGCTTCCGCTGGAAGAAACGATCAGTGCCACTTCCGGCTCAGGGTTGTTCCAGGTCGAAACCGGGTGCAGGCCGACCTCGGCGCCGTGGCCGACGCTCCCCATGGGCTGGCACTTGGTGAAGATTTCGGCATCCGGGCCGATACCGACCTCGAGATACTGGCTCCAGACGCCTTTCTCGATCAGCTTGGCCTTGACCGACATGGCCGCATCGGAACCCGGCACCAGTTGCGAGAGATCGTCGCCGATCAGATCGAGCATCTCGCCGCGCAGCCGATCGGCCTGGCTCGCATCCCCCTTGGCCTGTTCCTCGATCACGCGTTCGAGCAGGCTCACAACGAACGTCACGCCGGACGCCTTGACCGCCTGCAGATCGACCGGGGACAGCAGCCTCACACCTTCCGCCGTACCCTCAATCAGGGCATCGAGATCGGCCAGCGGCTCGCCCGGCGCAGACTTCACGTAGCCTGCGGGATCCTCCATCTCACAGATATCGCGAACCGTCGGGGCGGCCTTTGCTGTGATGTCAAATGCCTTGCCATCGCGCAGCGTGACGATTCGGGGATGGCCGCCGGTCGACAGCTCCACGCGGCCAAGAAAAACACCCTTGTCAAAATTGCTCATTCCAATCCTCCAATTCCTCGTGATTTTCGTGATTGCGGCCGTGCCGGTTCAGTCAGGCAGATGGCCGCCAAGTTCATCGTCAATGTGAATGCGAATGATCTCGTCAAACGAGGTTTCTGCCTTGAACCCCAGCGCAATCGCCCGGGAGGCATCGAAATCCCGGGCCCAGCCGCTGACGATTTCGGTGATCATCGGATCGGGCTCATGCCGGATCAGGCTGACGGCCTTGTCCCCGGCGACGCGCCTGAGCGCCTCGATCTGTTCGGCGACGGTGGCCGAGAGCCCGGGCATGTTGAGATTGCGCCGCGCTCCCAGCTCCGCCGTATCCAGCTCAGCGGCATGTAGCAGAAAGCCAACAGCCGCTCTCGGGCTCGCGTGCCAGTGGCGAACGTCGGCATCCACCGGCAGAACCGCCTCCTGCCCGACCAGCGGTTCGCGCAGGATCGAGGAAAAGAAGCCCGACGCTGCCTTGTTGGGCTTTCCCGGGCGAATGCAGATGGTGGGAAGACGGATACCGACGCCATCTAGGAAGCCTCGCCGCGAATAATCCGAAAGCAGCAATTCGCCGATCGCCTTCTGGGTACCATAGCTCGTTCGCGGGGTCTGGAAGAACTCGTCCCCGATCCTGTCCGGGAACGGCGCGCCGAACACGGCGATCGAGGACGTAAAGACGAACCGCGGGCAATAGGGTTCTTCAGTGCTCGCATGCCGGATGGCTTCGAAAAGGTACCGGGTGCCGTCGAGATTGATTGCGTAGCCCTTTTCGAAATCGAGCTCGGCTTCGCCTGAAACGATTGCCGCAAGATGAAAGATCATATCCGGCCGATTTTCGATCAGCTTGGCAGCGACCGCAGGATCCGAGATATCGGCAGCGGTGGCGGTCACCTCAATTCCGGAAGCGTCCGGTGTTTCGGGAGCAATCACATCGACGAGATCAAGCCGGGAGATTACGCGCCCTGCAAGGGTCTCCGTTCCCACAAGGGCGGTTGTCAGTTTGCGGCCGACCATGCCTGCCGCGCCGATGATCATGACTTTCATTTCACTATCCCGTCTTGAGTGTGATTTTGGATTGGCGGTCGGTGCTCTGACGCGCCTTGAGTTCGGTCCCCAGATCTCTCACCGGGCAGTCCGGCCGGTCGCCCTTGGAGGCCGCAAGCACCATCTCGACAGCCTGATGGCCCATGTCGTAGCGGAAAGTCCGGACCGAGGAGAGCGAGGGAGTGCTGTGGGCGGAAAATTCGAGATCATTGTAGCCCATGATCCCGAACTGGCCGGGTATTCGTATTCCGCGGCGCTGGCATTCGAACATCGCGCCAAGCGCCATGTCGTCATTGTTGCAGAACACGGCATCGGCATCCGGGGCAAGGGCGAGGAAATCCGAAAGCATGCGGCTGCCGAGCATGACCGACGTCGGGTGCGGGCTGGTGAGAACGAGAGAGGGGTCGAACAGGCCGGCCTCTTGAAGCGCGTGCGAGTAGCCTTCGAGGCGGCGCTGGGCACGCGGATCCATCCGGGCTCCGATGAAGCCGATCCGCCTGTAGCCGTTTTCGATCAGGTGACGGGCCGCCATGCGGCCGCCCTGGCGGTGATCGAACCCTACCATCATGTCGATGGGATGCGGGCCGATGTCCATGATCTGGACAACCGGGCAGCCGAGGCCTTCGAGAACCGTCCGGGCCTCTGCGGTCTGATCGATGCCCGAAACGATCAACCCGCCGGGACGTTGCGCGGCGAAGACGCGCAGCAACTCTACTTCCTTGCGACTGTCGTAGCGGGTATTGGCAAGCTGCACCTGAAAGGGTGTGTCCTCCACCGCGTCATACACCCCGCGCAGAACGTCGGAAAAAACGAGATTGGTGATCGAGGGGATGATCACCCCGATGATCGAGGTTGACGAGGACGCAAGGGCTCTCGCTGCCTGATTTGGGGCATAACCAAGCGTTTCGACAGCCTCCTGAATGCGGGCGCGGACCTTGCCGGAGACAATATCCGGCGTCCGCAGCGCGCGCGATGCGGTGATAACGCTAACATCGGCATAGGCGGCGACGTCCTTGAGTGTTACTATTTTGTATTTCTTCTCTTTATTGGCCAAGTTCAACTCCGGCTCGACATTACCGCGGCCGTGGGTTCAGTTGACAATGACATACGCTATCATTTATCTGCTTGTCCAGATCGCACAGCCTGAAGAGGCGTCGCCGTGAACCATCCCGGGCTGTTGAAAAGCGCTGCAATTCGACGAATGGCCCTGCGGCGGACAGGCGGCAGCAGCGCGCTTTGCGGAGGCTGTACGCGGCTTGGCGCAGCATTCAGGTCCGGCGGAGCCTTGGAGGAGATAGCGTGAGCATGGCCAGCACGACCGCCCCAGCGGCCGCCTCGACACCGGCCCGGATGGGCATTGTCGTGATGCTAGTGGGCATGGCGCTGTTTTCGCTCAACGACGCTATGGGAAAGTGGCTGGTCGCCACCTATTCGGTGGGGCAGGTGCTGCTGATACGGTCGGCGGTCGCACTCCTGATTCTGATGCCCTTTTTGTGGAAGACAGGTGTTGTTTGGAAGAGGGGCTCGGCTTCAATCACAAAGGCCGAACGCCCCTGGCTCCAGCTTGCACGCGTCGTGTTTTCCACGGTGGAAGTCTTCTGTTTCTATTGGGCGGTCGTCTATCTGCCGCTCGCCGATGTCATGACCTTCTGGCTGGCCGCACCAATCTACGTGGCCGCGCTTTCGCCATTCCTTCTGGGAGAAAAGGTCGGTCCCGTGCGATGGATGGCCATCGGCCTGGGTTTTGTCGGCGTTATCATTGCGCTCCGGCCCTCCGGTGAGGTGGAGCCGTTCGCGCTGGTGGTGGCGATCCTCGGCACATTTGCATTCGCACTGATGGTCATTACCGGCCGCACCCTGCGCGGAACACCGGACAAGACGCTGGTCTTCTTCCAGCTGCTAGGAGCGCTGGTGGCAGGTCTCGCGTTCGCACCCTTCGGCTGGGTCCAACCCTCGGGACCCGATCTGGTTCTGCTGGGCGCCCTCGGGGTGGTGGCAATGCTTGCGCATATCTGCGTCAACCGTGCCGTCAAGCTGGCCGACGCCGCCATCGTCGCGCCTTTCCAGTACACACTGCTGCCCTGGGCCGTTGTCCTGGGCTGGCTGTTTTTCGATGATCTTCCGCGGCCGCTGATGCTTGTGGGTGCGGCAATCATCGTTGTTTCGGGTCTTATCATTTATGTTCGTGACACCAGGGCCAAACGTGCTGCAATCGCAGCCGGCTCGCCCAATGGATTTGGAGAAAACACATGAAAAAACTGCGTTCCCGCGCCTGGTTCGACAATCCGTCCAACCCGGACATGACGGCTCTCTATCTCGAGCGCTACATGAATTACGGATTGACCCGGGAAGAGCTGCAATCGGACAAGCCGATCATCGGGATTGCGCAGACCGGCTCGGATCTCTCGCCCTGCAACCGTCACCACGTCATTCTGGCCGAGAGGGTTCGCGAAGGCATCCGCGAGGCCGGTGGCATCGCTTTCGAGTTTCCTGTCCATCCGATTCAGGAAACCGGAAAGCGCCCGACGGCGGGTCTTGACCGGAATCTGGCCTATCTGGGCCTTGTCGAAGTGCTTTACGGTTATCCGCTCGATGGCGTCGTTCTGACAATCGGTTGCGACAAGACAACGCCCGCCATGCTGATGGGAGCGGCGACCGTCAACATTCCGGCGATCGCGCTGTCGGTCGGTCCGATGCTCAACGGCTGGCACAAGGGTGAGCGCACCGGTTCCGGCACCATCGTCTGGAAGGCGCGCGAGATGATGGCCGCGGGAGAGATCGGCTATGAGGAGTTCATCGAGCTCGTGGCCAGCTCGGCTCCTTCCGTGGGCTACTGCAACACCATGGGCACGGCCACCACGATGAACTCGCTCGCAGAGGCTCTGGGCATGCAGCTTCCCGGATCGGCAGCGATCCCGGCGCCGCACAAGGACCGCGCGGCAACAGCCTGGCGCACCGGAAAGCGCATCGTCGAGATGGCGCTTGAGGACGTCAAGCCGTCCGACATCATGACCAAGGACAGCTTCGTCAACGCCATCGTCGTCAACTCCGCCATCGGCGGCTCGACCAATGCGCCCATCCACATCAACGCGATCGCACGGCACATGGGTGTCGATTTGAGCATCGACGAATGGCAGACCCACGGGCGCGATGTGCCTCTGCTGGTGAACCTGCAGCCGGCCGGCGAGTATCTCGGCGAAGACTACCACCGCGCGGGCGGCGTGCCCGGCGTGGTCAACGAACTGATGAAACACGGGCTCATTCGCGAGAACGCGATGACCGCCAACGGCAAGACCATCGGCGAAAACTGCCGCGACACTCCGGTTCTTGACCACGATGTCATTCTGCCCTTCGACAAGCCGATGCGCGAGAAGGCCGGCTTCCTGGTGCTCAAGGGCAACCTCTTCGACAGCGCGATCATGAAGACCTCGGTCATCTCGGCCGAATTTCGCGACCGCTACCTCAACAATCCCGATGATCCGAATGCGTTCGAGGGCAAGGCCGTCGTCTTCGACGGCCCGGAGGACTATCACGACCGCATCGATGACCCGGCGCTCGAGATCGACGAGACGACGCTGCTGTTCATGCGCGGTGCTGGGCCGATCGGTTATCCGGGTGCTGCCGAGGTCGTGAACATGCGCGCTCCGGATTACCTTATCAAGCGCGGCATCCATGCCCTGCCCTGCATCGGCGACGGGCGACAGTCGGGCACATCGGGTTCGCCCTCGGTGCTCAACGCATCGCCGGAAGCGGCGGCCGGCGGCGGCCTTGCGCTGCTTCAGACCGGTGACCGGGTGCGGATCGACCTCAATGCCTGTACCGCTGACATTCTCATCGATGACGAGGAACTGGCGCAGCGCAGGGCCGAATTCGAAGCCAAGGGCGGATACCCCTTCCCCGACCACCAGACGCCCTGGCAGGAAATTCAGCGCGCCATCGTCGACCAGTTGGGCGACGGAGCGGTTCTCAAGCCGGCGGTCAATTACCAGCGTATTGCGCAGACCAAGGGCGTGCCCAGGGACAACCACTGACAGCCGAAGGAAAATGGGCGGTCGGACCATGCATCCGGCCGCCTACCGCCAAAGGACCAACGAAACAGTCAGAAACGCCGCGGTTCTACCGGGCCGGCTTGTGATCGGGCGGTGGCGTGCAATTCTACCGGCAGCCGCGGGTGTTCACATGAAGGGCGTAAACCGACCGTGATGCCGCGATGAACAGGCGGTTGCGCAGGCGCTCACCGAAAACGACATTGGCGACGGTCTGCGGGATCAGGATCTTGCCGAGCAGGGTTCCATCGGCTTCAAAACAATGTACCCCGTCTCCGGCGCTGCACCAGAGGCGGCCCTCGCAATCCAGCCGGAAACCATCGGGAACACCGGTGTCGATGTCGGCGAACACGTCTCCACCCGACAGCCGCCCGTCTCCGGCAACATCGAAGACCCTGATATGGTGCGGGGCCGACGGGTCGTGGCTAAACCCGGAATCGGCGACATAAAGCTTGCTGTGGTCGGGCGAGAAGGCGAGCCCGTTGGGCTGAACGAAGTCGTCAACCGCCAACGTGACTTCGCCCGACTGAGGATCAATCCGATAAACGCCACGGCAGGGCTGCTCCGGTTCGCTCCTGTAGCCCTCGTAATCGGAAATGATGCCGTAGGTCGGATCCGTGAACCAGATCGAGCCGTCTTCGTGGACAACGACATCGTTGGGGGAATTGAGCTTGCCGCCACGGTAACTGTCAGCCAAGACGGTGACGGTGCCATCGATCTCGGTGCGGACCACTCGTCGTGTGCCGTGCTGGCAGGAGACCAGCCTTCCCTGATTGTCCCGCGTGTTGCCATTGGTGAAGTCGGACGGCTGGCAGAAGACCGACACACCGGTCTGCGCCGACCAGCGCATCATCCTGTTGTTGGGGATGTCGCTCCAGATCAGGTGTCCCCAGTCCTCGCACCAGACCGGCCCCTCCGCCCAAAGGCAGTCCGAGCACAATTCTTCAAGAAAGGCATTGAGGATCAACAGATCGGAGAACCTGTCATCGCGAATATCATAGAGATTCTGCTGTCGCATGAGATTGGCCTTCAGAGCTAGAGCCGCAGAGTTCGGCTGCTCGCCGCGATAATGACGCCGATGATGATGACGCCGGTCATGATCATCCGGAAACCTGCGTCGAACCCGTAGGTATTGAGCATCGAAACCACCAGGAACATGAACAAAGACGCCCCCCAGATTCCCGGTACGTTGGAATCACCGCCGGCCACCGAGGTGCCGCCGATGACGACCACCGCAATCGACATCAGCAGGTATTCCTGACCCATATTGAGCGCGGCTCCGCCCGAAAAGCTGGCGAGAAAATAGCCGCAAACGCCTGCCAGCACCGCGCACAGAACATAGGTTGCACAGCGCACGCCCTCGACCGGAACCCCCGCAAGCCGCGCCGCACGCATGTTCTGACCGATGGCCACCACCCATCGCCCGAAAACGCTCTTTTCAAGCAGGATGTAGCCAAAGACCGAAACAATCAGCGCGACCCAGGCAAGGTTGGGGACACCGAGTGTGAAACCAACGGCAAAATCGGAAAGCGACTGTGGCGGACGAATTCGCAGGCCCCGGTTTGTCCAGATCGCAGCGGACTGGACAATGAAGCTCATGGCGAGCGTTGCGATGATCGGAGGAATTCGCAGGAGCTTGATCAGGGTGAAATTGGAAAGCCCGACGCCAACACCGATGGCAATCGCGATCAGAAAACCCGGAACGATGAGGCTCGCGTCACCACCGACGAACTTGAGCACAATCGTGCCCGAAAGCGTCATGGTGGCGGGGATCGACAGATCGATGTTGCCCGGTCCGAGCGTGATGACGAACATCTGTCCGAGGCCGACAATGATGGAGAAGGAGGCAAAGGTGAAGGCGACCTGGGTGAGCTCGACCAGGCTCGATCCCCCGGTGAACATGATGGTGATGAACCAGACCACCGATGCCGCCACGAAGGACCAGATCCAGCGGGTGTGCAGAAGTGTGTTGAAGCCTGTGGTCATGTGCGCTTCTCCTTGCGTTCCCGGCGATTGAGGATCAGCCTGATGGCAAGAACGATGATGAGAATCGCGCCCTGCGCCCCGATCTGCCAGTCCGGCGAGATTCGGAGAAAGGACAGGAACGAGGCCGCGAGCGTCAATGTCAAAGCGCCGATGACCGCGCCCACGGGGGAAACCCGTCCGCCGACAAACTCGCCACCACCGAGAATGACGCCTGCAATGGAAAGAAGCGTGTAGCGCAGCGCAATGTTGGCGTCGGCCGCGGTGGTCAGGCCCACGAGCACGATCCCGGCCATGACGGCAAACAGACCGGCCAGCGCGTAGGTCATCGCCCGGATCCTGATGATCGACCATCCCGAGCGTTCCACGGAGCGGCTGTTACCGCCCAGTCCGCGCATGATCACACCGAAGGACGACCGCATGACAATGAGATGGGCCACAGCGGCGATGATGATAGAGGCGATGATGGCCATCGGCACCATCGGCGGCCGCGACGTCATGATCGCCCGGATCCACTCCGGCGCGGCACCGCCCGGTGATGGCAGGAGCAGCACCGCCAAGCCCGACCAGACAAAGCTCATGCCGAGCGTGACCACGATTGCCGGCAGGTTCCGCAGGTAGATGACAACCCCGATGAGCGCGTAAACACCGATCGCGGCGGCGAGAATGAGAATACCGATCAGCGGAGACTGCTCAAGGAACGTGGCCGCGACACAGGCCGAGAAGCTGACAAAGGCACCCATGGACAGATCAAGGTCGTTGACCGCGAGAATGAACATCTGGGCGATCGTCGCCAGCGCGATCGGCACGGCGAGATTGAACATCAGGTTCAATCCCATGTAGCTCATTGTGCGCGGCTGGAGATAGAACACTGCGCAAAGCAGCGCCACAAGCGACAGTGCCGGTACAAGAATTCGCAGATTGTCGTTCGACAGGAGGGTCTTCACGATGTGCGCTCCCCAAAGGATGCGGCCAGAATGTTCTCTTCGGTCACGGCGTCACCGGTCAGCTCTCTGGCGATGCTGCCTTCCCGAAAGACGTAGACCCGGTCGCACACACAGACCTCGTCCATTTCGGTCGAGTACCAGATGAACGTCCGGCCCGCATCGGCTTCCTCCCTGAGCATAAGATAGACATCCTGCTTGGTGCCGATGTCGACGCCGCGCATCGGGTCGTCCATCAGCACGATGGGCGCCGAGGTGCCGAGCGCACGCGCAAACAGCGCCTTTTGCTGGTTTCCGCCGGACAGCGAAAGAATCGGGTTGTCGAGATTCTTCGTGCGGATGCCGATCTTTTCGTGCCAGCCGTCTGCAAAGGCCGCCTCGCGTGCAGGATCGGTGAGACCGAAGCGCCGCCATTCCGAAAGCATGGCGATGGTCATGTTGCGCAGAATGCTCCAGAGCGGGAAGACACCATCGCTCAAGCGGTCACCGGCCACGAAGGCTGCCTGCGGCTCGCGCCGGGATTTCCAGTCGCCGGAGACGGACGTGTACAGGTCAACGATCAACTGGGTCTGGCCCTGGCCGCTGAGACCCGCAAGCCCGACGAGTTCTCCCTTGTAGGCCTTGAACTCGACCGCATCCCGGCTGCGTGGAAAAGACGCGACGGGTTTCTCACCCTCGGACCGCACAACGGTGGCGCGCCGTTCAGAACTGGCCGCAGCCACGCTGCCCATCGCCTGCACAAGGCTGTTGACGGTGAATTCGCCGGATGGTTTGTCGCTGACGACCTGGCCGTCCCGCATCACCACGATGCGGCTGGCGGCATCCAAAATCTCTCCCAGGATGTGGGAAATGAAGATCACGGCGCCGCCGGCGCCGGTAAAGGACTTCACATAGGCAATGAGCTGTTCGGCGCGCGACGCATCGAGCGACGAGGTCGGCTCGTCCAGGATGACGAGCGAGGTCGTCGAATTGTAGCTGGAAAATGCGATGGCAATCTCGACCATCTGGCGCTGGGCAATTGTCAGGTCGCCAACCGCGCGGCGGCAATCAATGCCGTGGTCGGGGAAAATCACGTCGAGAAGTTCAGAAACGACTTTCCGCGCCCGGGATCGCCAGCCGAAGCCCTTCATGCCGGCGTGGGCGATACGCACATTCTCGACAACCGAGAGATTGGGGCACATCGAAAGTTCCTGGAACACGCAGCGGATTCCGTGCGTGCGCGCCACCCGAATGGAATAGCTGTTGACTGGCTTGCCGCCGGACAGGGAGATCCGCCCTTCATCCAGGTTCAGCCCGCCATTGATGATGTTGACGAGGGTCGACTTGCCGGCGCCGTTGTGACCGACCAGGCCGATGCATTCGCCCGGGGTGACGGTGAAATCCACACCATCGAGCGCCTTGACGGCCCCGAAGCCCTTTCTTGCGCCGGCTATCGCGATTACCGGTTCACCGGACATTTTGACGTCCATTTTCAACTATGCCCGCCCACGAGAGTGCCTGCATTCGTCTACTGCCAGAACAAAGAACGGCGCCATGCGCAAAGACAAGGCGCCGCTCTTCCTCGGGAGTGTTACTTGGCTTCGGCGATGACCGCCTGAGCATCCTCGAGCGAGTACTCGACATTGGCCACACCGCCCTGCGGCGTGGTCTCGAGCGCCTCTTCAAGTCCGTCCTGATTGATCTCCAGGAATGGCACCACGAGGTCCTTCGGCACGTCCTTGCCGTCCAGAACCTGCTGGGCGACCCAGAATGCCAGGGTCGAAACGCCAGGGGCGATCGAAACCGACATGGTTTCGTATCCGCTCGCGTCCTTGCGCTCCTTCCACCAGGCAAGCTCGTCCTGGCGGTTGCCCATCACGATGATCGGCATGTCGCGGCCCGCGGCGGCAATGGCCTGAGCGGCGCCGTAGCCGTCACCACCCTGGGTGACCACACCGACGATCTCGGGCAGGCTCGGGAGCACGCCGGCAACAGCACGCTGCGCAACGTCCTGGGCCCAGTCGCCATGAACCGAACCGACGATTTCGAACTGCGAATATTCGTCGACACCCTTGTGGATACCGGCGGAAATCTCGTCATCGACGAAAACGCCGGCAAGTCCGCGGATCTCGAGCAGGTTGCCCCCATCCGGAAGACGACCGGAGAGATATTCCACCTGAACGCGACCCATCTCCTGGAAGTCGACGGCGATGCGCCATGCGCAAGGCTCGGTGACGATGCCGTCAAAGGAGACAACGACCACGCCCGCATCGCATGCCTCACGGACAGCACCGTTGAGAGCCGTCGGCGATGCGGCATTGATGACGATTGCATCATAACCCTGAAGGATCAGGTTCTGGATCTGTGCGGCCTGCTCGGTCGCCTGGTTTTCCGCGGTCGTGAAAGCATCCGCAGCGGCGACGACGCCGTCCTCGACAGCCTTGCTTGTCACCGTCTCCCAACTGGTGAGCATGGCCTGACGCCAGGAATTACCTGCATAATTGTTGGAAAGCGCGATGCGCTTGTCGGATGTGTCGGCGTTTGCCGCCATCGGCATGGCAACAGCAACCACTGCAGCCGATGCCATGAGCATCTTGAAAATGTTCATATTCCTCTCCCTTTGTGGCCGCCACCTCCTGGCGGCCAGAGACCTTTCACACCTTGTCGGTGCAAGATCGATGATGACATTATCGTCCCGCCAAATTCCCAGATAGGTTTGTCGGTGCAGCCCGATTGCGGGAATACGCCAACACGATGCGGGATCGCGCAACCGGCGAGCGGATCTTCGTTCGCAAAGGCATTTGATCGGGTTTATGCTCGGTTTCGGGAGGATGGAAACCATGCGAAGACGGATTCGTCCGGCAGAGCTGCTCAAGCATTATGCCGGCATTTCGCGACTGCTTGCGGGGCAACTGGATTTCGCATCGGCGATCAAGGCCGTGGCCGCCGAAATAGGCCAGTTTCTTCCTCACGACCACATCGACGCCTGCATCGTGATGATCGACGGCAAATACCACACGGCCTACGAGACCGGGCTCGACACCGCCTGGGGCCGGCTCGACGCGGCGCCGATCGAGCAAAGCCCGATACGCAGCCTTTTGTGGGGCGAAACCCCCTACATCCTCACCGACGATGCAAGCAAGGATGAACGGTTCCATTTCGAGGGCGCTTTCGACAATCCGATATTCGAGCAGATTCTCTGCAGCCGCCTGCATGTTCCGATGACGGTGCAGGGCGAGATCATTGGCGCGCTGAGCTGCTCATCCCACCAACCCGGTCTCTACACCCTGGAAGACGTGACCAATGCCCAGGCAATCGCCGATTTGCTGGCGCCCTATTTCTTTTCGCTTCGCGCCGCACAACTCGCCCAGCGCTCGGCGATCGTGGAGGCCGAAGTCCGGGCCCGCGAGGAAGGGCTCCGGCAGGGTGCCCTCAACCTCACCGAGGCTCTCGAGAGGGAACGGCAACGGATTGGCATGGACCTGCACGACCAGACGCTTGCGGACCTGACCCGGCTTACGCGCCAGGTCGAGCACCTTGCCGAGAAACCGGTGATCGAGGGCCAGAGCCTCGAACCGGTCTCGCGCAGCCTGCAACGCTGCATGCAGGAACTGCGCAGGATTATCGAACACGCCACGCCGTCGGTGCTTCAGCTTTTCGGTTTTGCCTCGGCGGTCGAAACCCATATCGAGCGCGCCGTGATCGATTCGGGTTCAAAGATCACCTCAAGTCTTGTCGACGAGACACAAGGGGCAGTCGATGCACTTGAACCCACGGTAAGAATCGCTCTGTTCAGGATCGTGCAGGAAGCGATCAACAACGCGGTGCTGCACTCCCACTGCACCCTCGTTTCAGTGAAGCTTCGCGCACATGAGGATGCGATCGTGGCAAGGGTTGACGATGACGGCCGTGGCCTCGACAGAAGCGGGCTGCGAAGCAGCGGCGGGCTGGACAATATGGAAACGCGGGCACGGCTGATCGGCGCGGAACTCGAGGTCTGCACCCGGCGCGAGGGGACGGGGACATCGGTCATCGTCAGTGTGCCCCGCCCGGCCAGCGAAACCAACACAGGCATCCGGGAGGCTGCGCAATGAAGACACTGATCGTTGAGGATGACCCGCTACACCGGGCCTATCTGCGTGACGCCATCGCCGGGTCATTGCCGGAATGCCAGGAAATCATCGAGGCTTCGGACGGGCTTGCTGGCGAGCAGATGGCGCGCGAGCACAATGCGCTGCACATCGTCATGGACCTGCAGATGAGCACGCGCACCGGCATCGAGGCCGCGCGCAGCATCTGGCGGGAGCGGCCGGAGACCTGCATCCTGTTCTGGTCGAATTACGCCGACGAGGCATATGTTCGCGGGGTCTCGCGCATCGTGCCGGAAGGCGCGGCCTACGGCTATGTTCTCAAGACAGCCTCCGACCAGCGCCTCAAACTGGCGCTGAGAGGCATTTTCGTCGAAGGCCAATGCGTGATCGACCGCGAAGTCAGGGGTGTCCAGCAAAAAAGCTTCGGTCACCGGGCAGGATTCACCGAATCGGAATACGAAGTGCTCATCGACATCGCGCTCGGACTGACTGACCGGGCCATTGCAAAACGGCGTTCACTTTCGCTGCGCAGCGTCCAGAACCGGCTGCAGCAACTCTATGACAAGCTCGACATCTACAAGGCCGACGAGAACGGCGATGACAGTTCGACATTCAATCTCAGGACCAGGGCAATCTCCGTCGCGCTTCTGAAGAAGCTGTTGAACGTCAGCTCGCTGGAGCAGGCGGAAATCGAACTTGCCGAGTGGCAATCCACCGTGCGAACCCGGCCTGATCAGCGCCAGTAATCCATAAACTGCTGACCATAGCGCATCAGGCTAGGACTGTTTCGCCGCTGCCCGCGGTTGATCCCCGATTGCCGCCATTGCGATCATCTGACGGCGCCCATCACGATAACGCGCGAATTGGGTATCGGCGATCACCCCGATCAAAATGACGCTGCCCATCACGGCAAAGTTCAGCGACGAGGGAATTCCCAAGAGATTGACCAGGTTCTGAAGCATCTGCAGGAGCACCACACCGAGCACCACGCCAATGATCGAGCCCTCGCCGCCACGCAGAGAGAAGCCACCGAGAACCGCGGCCGCGATCGCATAGAGCTCGTAGAAATTGCCATGCGAAGAGGGCTGTACGGAGCGTGTGTACATGGCGAAGAACACCGCCGAGATTCCGGTCAGGAAGGCACACAGGATATAGGCCTGGATGATGACCCGGTCGGTATTGATGCCCGAGTACCGCGCTGCCTCCACATTCTTGCCGACCGCGTAAAGGTGCCGGCCGAAGACAGTGCGGTGGAGCAGAAACCACGCGGCAACGGCGACGATGGCAAATGCCATCACCGAATGGGGGATACCCGCGGTTCTTCCCGAGACGAGGAATTCGAGCATCGGAAAATCCGAGCCGAAGCTGAAACCGGCGGTGCCGTCCTTGGTGTAAAAGCGCGCCACGCCGCGATAAATCAGCAGACCGCACAGCGTGACCACAAAAGGCTGAAGCTTCAGCCGCGTGATCAGCCAGCCATGCGTGAGGCCGATGACCAGCGAAAGCGCCAGCACGATGACGAGTGCGATCGGCCAGGGCACGCCGAAGCTCGCAATCAGGTCAACAAAGATCACCCCGATCAAGGCGATGACGGAGCCCACCGACAACTCGATGCCGGCCGTCACGATGACAAAGGCCTCGGCGATGGAGAACAGGCCGAAAAGCCCGATCAGGTTTGCGGTGTTGGCGAGATTGATCGGGGACAGGAAGCGCGGGTTGACCATGGCCACGATTGCGCCGACCGCGACGACCAGGGTGGCAAGGCCGATGTCCTTCTTGTGCATGATACGATCTTCCTTTTCCTGCCTGTCTTCACTCGACCGCGAGCTGGAGAATGTTTTCCTCGGTCAATGCTCCGCGGTGGAGAATTCCGGTGACCCTGCCGCGGCTCATTACCGCGACGCGATCGGAGATGCCGATCACCTCTTCCATGTCAGAGGAGATCACCAGGAGCGCCACACCCTTGGCAGCGAGTTCCTGCATGAGATGATAGACCTCGGCCTTGGCGCCGACGTCGATCCCGCGGGTGGGCTCATCGAGGATGATCACCTTCGGGTTCATCGCCAGCCATTTGGCGAGCACGACCTTTTGCTGATTGCCGCCTGACAACTCCGCGACCGCCCGGTCGAGCGACGATGCCTTGATCTTCAGACGAGCGCGAGACTTCTCCGCCAATGCGGAGCCTGCCGGAGCATCGACAAAGCCGCGCTTTGAGAGCAATGAATGGCTCGGGATCACGATGTTCTCGGTGATCGCGAAATCGAGAAAAAGTCCCTCGACCTTCCGGTCCTCCGGCACCAGGCAGATTCCGGCACGAATCGCCTCAGGCACAGAACTGCCTTCGAGCCTCTTGTCATCAATCTCGAAGGCGCCGCCGGCGATGGGATCGATGCCGAAGATCACACGGGCCAACTCTGTGCGACCGGCACCCACCAAGCCGGCCAGACAGCAGATCTCGCCGCCGCAAACTTCCAAATCCACCGTCTGATCAGGATAGGCCTGCGTTTTGACCCCCTTGAGCGCGAGCAATACCTTGCCGGGGGCGTGGTCACCCCTCTCATAGAACTGGCTGACATCACGGCCGATCATCAAACGCACCATGGCATCCTTGCCGATCTGATCGCGATCGAGCTCACCCGCGTTGCACCCATCGCGAAGTGCCACGACGCGATCGGCCACAGCCTCAATTTCAGCTAGCCGGTGAGTGATGAGGAGAACCGCGACGCCCTGGTCCCGCAGCCTGCCGATCACCTCCAGCAGCCGCCGGGTCTCGGAAATCGTCAGGCTTGAGGTCGGCTCATCCAGGATCAGCAGGCGCAGATCTATCGACAGGGCTCTTGCGATTTCGAGGAGCTGCTGGTCGGCCAGCGACAGATCGGCAACAGAGCTCGAAGGTCCGAACCGTGTGTCGAGCAACTCGAGAATCGGCGCGACCTTCTCCTCCATCGCCTTGCGGTCCAGAAAGCCGAATGGTCCCTTGCGCATCTCGCGGCCCAGCAGCACGTTTGCGGTCACGTCGAGATTTGCAAAGGGATTGAGTTCCTGATGAACGAGGGCAATGCCGCACCTGTTCACGCGGGCGGGCGTCAGATCGCGCACATCCTCGCCATCGATGACGATGCGGCCCTCGTCCGGCGCGACGGCGCCGGTGAGGACCTTCATCAACGTCGACTTTCCGGCGCCATTCTCACCGATCAGCCCGACAACCTCACCACCGCGAATGCTCAGCGAAACACTGTTGAGCGCAACCGCTCCCGGATAGACCTTGGTGATGCCGCTCAGCTCAAGAGAGATCGGCCTTTTTTGATGCGCAGCCATGAAATGGTCCGGAACCAGCGATGAAAAACGATGGCTGCACGGGCAGTTTGCGGAAGCCCGTGCAGCCGGCAACAGGGAACGGGAGGAACCCTGCTTAGCCTCCGATGCGAGCTTTCAGCTCTGCCTCGAATGCATCGACATTGTCCTTGTCGATCTTTTTGGTGGGCACGATGATCAGGCCATCATCGGGGATGCCGGACTTGTCACCCTCAAGATAGGCGGCCATCAATTTCATGCCCTGGTAACCCCACTGATAGGGATCCTGCACCACGGTTCCCGCGAAGCTTCCCTCGCGCACCGCGCCCAGCGTGATCGGGTCCTCGTCGAAGGCGATGACCGTGACCTCCCCGAGCTTGCCTGCGGCCTGCAGGGCCTCATAGATCTTCGGCGGATTGTAGGAGTAGAAGCCGACCATGCAGTCGATGTCCGGGTTTGCGGCCAGGACGTCGTCGACGTTGGAACGGGCGCGGGCAAAATCGACATCGTCGCCGCGCACATCAACCAGTTCGATCCCCGATCCCTCGACGGCTTCACGGAAACCCGCGATCCGCTCAATGGCGTTGTCCGCTCCGAGGAAGCCGACAAAACCCATGCATTTTCCGCCATCCGGCATGGCCTCTACAGCGATTTCGCCCGCCTGGACGCCTGCCGCGGTATTGGATGAACCGAGGTAGGCAATGCGGTCACTGTCGGGCGCATCACTGTCGGTGGTGAAGAGCGGAACCTGGGCGGCAATCCGGTTGAAGGCATCGATCGAGTTCTTCGGGTCGGCCGACGAGATCATGATCGCATCGGTGCCGGCGGCAACCAGGTCATCCATCAGCGCATTCTGAAGTGCTGCGGTTCCCTGTGCGGGATAGCGAAACTGGGTTTCGTATCCGGGCAGTTCCTTCTGGGCGGCATTCACACCGGCCTCGGCAAGCTTCCAGAAATCGGAAGCCGCATTGACCACGAATGCCAGCGCCGGTTTTTCATCCGCGATTGCAGTCGTTGCGGCCAGCGCAAGACCCATCGCGATTGTGATTGACTTGAATTTGGACATTTTTCTTCCTCCCTGCGGCCCGATTCCTCCGAGGCCACGGTTGTTCGCATGCCATTGGTTGCATGCTGTTGATGGTTACAGTGATCGTATGACTGGTCCGGCGAAACGGCGGGGCGGCCATTGAAAGCCACCCCACCGTGCTTGGGAGATCAGTTGTCCGCGCAGAAGCCCGGATCTTCCTGATTGCACACATCAAGTCCGGTAAAGAGCGGGTCCTCGACGCTCTCTCCGTTGATGAGCTGGATCATCACGTCCGGAGCCCGATAGCCCATCTCGAACGGACGCTGGCCGACCTGGGCATGGCTGCGGCCTTCCCGGAACGCCTTGGTCTGGGGCGGCAGCGTGTCGCCGGCGATGATGATCAGCTCCTTGCTCTCGAGCTTGTCCATCACCTGGTCGGTCACCTGGGCATAGGCCTGCGGGGCGAACTGTGCCCAACCGCCGATCAGAATGAAGGCATCGAGATCGGAATTGGCGGTGAAGACGTCCGACATCTGCTGATTGGCGAGGTCGGCCTGGTCGTTGGTGTAGACCGGGCAACCTTCCACTTCGGTCCAACCGGCCTGACCGGTGAGACGGTCGACGTTTTCTTCACCGGCAATCGTGTCCCGGAAACCCTGGGCGCGGGCATTGATGTTGTCCGCAGCGACGTTGCCGAGCTGGAGACACACCGAACCACCATCGGGCTTGAGCATGCTTGCCTGCTCGGCCATCTTCACGCCCATCAGGTAATTGTCAGTGCCCAGATAGGTGACGCGCAGATCACGGTCCTGTTCCAGGAAGTCCGCATCCACGGTCATGACCGGAACCGAAGGCTCGATCGAGCGGATGCGGTTCGCCATGGCGGGGGCATTGGACGGCGAAATGGCGATTGCCGCCACGCCGCGTGTCAGCAGGTCGTCAACAATCTGGACTTCGCCGGCTTCGTCGGCGGACGATGCCGGACCGGTGTAAAGGCATTCGTATTCACTGTCCGCATTCTCGGACATCCACTTCTTGCAGCCCAGATTGATCTGTTCGAAGAAGGGGTTGTCGAGACCCTTGACGACAATCGCCAGGGTTTTCTTGTCCTGAGCGGCAGCAGACCCTGCCGCAAGAACCGCCACGGACATGGCGGTCATTGCCAAAAACTTCATGTTCATCTGTCTCTCCTCCTCAAAAACCGGTCGGGCCTCCTGCCTTAACCGGGATACCAAACCACCCGCGGGTCATCTTCCTCCCGGCGATACTCCCACGCGCGATCGATCAGTTCGGCCAGACCCACACGGGGCGACCAGCCCAGCACGTGCCGGGCCTTGGAATTGTCGAGCCAATTGCTGTAAAATCGGGTGCTGATCTCAATCGGCTCGAGGCTCTCCCGCTCCTTGAGATGCCGCCCCACCATGCCGTAATCGACCGGCTCGTTCATCGCGATGTTGAACAGTTCGCCGTGGGCCCGCGGATTGTCGATGGTCGCCAGAATGGCCGAAACGAGATCGTCCACATGGACGAAATTGCGCTTGAGCGTCTTGCCATCAACGTCGCGCAGGACGGGGACGTGGTTTCCGTTCCTGAGCCGTTGCAGGGACACCTCATCGAGAACCTCCTCCCATGGAGGGCCGCCGAACTGATCCTCGCCGAAATCGAGCGCGAAGCGGAAGTCATCCTTTTCCATGATCCACGGTGCACGCAGGGCCGACCAGTTCATTCCGTACTGGTGGCCGTACTGCTCAAGCATGGTTTCTTCGAGCACCTTGGTGAGCGCATAGCATCCGGGATAGGCCTTGTGCGGCGTCGCCTCGGTGACGGGCCCGTCGAAGGGCTGGAAAATATGGCCGACAACGCAATCGCCGCTCAGCAGTACGAATTGCTCGGCCGTGTCAGACCGCCGGAATTCCTCAAGCAGCAGAAACATGCCCTTGAGCGCAACGTCGAAGACAAGGTCCGGGGACTCCTTCACCGCTGCCAGATGCAGCACATGCGTCACCCCATCAATCGCCCTTGAAACGGTATCGGCATCCGAAAGCGTGCCCTTGATCACCGAAACGCGGTCTTGCCGCGGGATCAGGCGGTTGTGGCACAGGGCGACGACTTCCCAGTCAGCGAACCGGGAATCGTCCAGGAATTGAGGCAGGAAACTTGCCCCCACCTTGCCTGCCGCGCCGGTCACCAAAAGCCGCATTCACCCCTCCACTCAACTCAATTTATGTCTTCACCATATTTACTAATAATATTAAATCAAGCTATTAGTCATATCGTGCTACACTGCACCGGACGGTATGCGGCAGGGGAGGAGCCCGGGCTGCGACTGCAGGGAAAAGCCGGCGAGGAGGAACGATGCCGAGACTTTCGATTAAGGGAATATCCAAGAACTTCGGGGCGATTCAGGCGCTGTCCAACGTGTCCCTCTCAATCGAGCCGGGCGAGGTTCTGGGCCTGATGGGCGACAACGGCGCCGGAAAATCAACGCTGGTCAAGATCATCGCCGGGAACTTCCAGCCATCCACGGGACAGCTCGCCGTTGACGACACAAAGGTGGTTTTCCACAAGCCGCTGGACGCCCAGCGCGAGGGAATCGAGATGGTCTACCAGGACCTGGCGCTCAGCGACAATTTGAGCGCCGCCTCCAACGTGTTCCTCGGACGCGAACCTTTGAAGCGCCTGGGGCCGTTCACCTATATCGACTACAGCAGCATGAACCGCGTATCGGCGGAACTGTTCAAACAGCTCAAGTCGGAGACCAGGCCCCGCGACAAGGTGCGCAAGATGTCCGGCGGGCAGCGCCAGGCGGTGGCGATCGCACGAACGCTGCTTTCCGAGCCCAAGATTGTGATGATGGATGAACCGACCGCCGCAATCTCGGTGCGACAGGTTGCCGAGGTCCTCGACCTCATCCGGCGGCTCAGCGACCGCGGCATCAGCGTCATTCTCATCAGCCACCGGATGCCTGACATATTCAGCGTTGCGAACACAATTGCGGTTCTCCGCAGGGGACAACTCGTTTGCAGCAAGCGGGCGGACCAGTCCTCGCCCGAGGAAGTGACCGGACTGATTACCGGCGCCATCGAGACAGCCTGAGGGGAAACGGACATGACCACACTCGACGACATCATCGGCAGGTCTCAGGATAACAGCCTGTTCGCACGCATTCGCAGCCACCAGGTGTTCTGGGTCTTCACGGCCGCAGTGCTCGCCTGCCTCGCACTCACACTTCTCACAGATACCTTTGCCACAGATCGCAACCTGTTCAACGTGGCGCGGAACTTTGCCTTCGTGGCGATCATCGCAATCGGCATGACCGCCGTCATCGCATCGGGCGGGATCGACCTTTCAGTTGGATCATCCGTCGTGCTCAGCGCGATGGTGATCAGCGTCGCGATGTCGAGCGGACTGCCGTTCTGGTTCTCAGCCATCCTGGCGCTGGGCGCAGCTCTCTCGGTCGGGCTGGTGAACGGTATTCTTGTCGCCTATGCCGGCATGCCCGCCTTCGTCGTGACACTGGGGACCTTGTCGGCAGCGCGTTCGCTGGCGATGGTTCTGTCTGATAACAAGATGATCTGGGAGTTCGGACCTGATCACGACGTCTTGCTGTGGATCGGAGGCGGTTCGACTTTCGGTCTTCCGCACCCGCTTTTCGTCGTGATCGCACTCACCATCGTCATGTCGCTGGTGTTCAAGTGGACCCGCTGGGGCCAGCACCTGTTTGCCATAGGTGGGAATGAGAACGCGGCGGTGCTTACCGGCATACCGGTCAAACGGCTGAAGGTGAGCATCTACATGTTCTCCGCTTTCACGGCCGGCCTTGCGGGCATTCTCATGGCGGGCTGGCTGGGCAGCGTGACGACCAATCTCGGCCAGGCGATGGAGCTTACGGTGATCGCGGCGGCGGTGATCGGCGGCGCAAATCTGGCCGGCGGCGAAGGCACCGCGCTTGGCGCCATTGTTGGCGCGCTGTTGATAGAGGTCATCCGCAACTCTCTCATCCTGCTTGGGATCTCGACTTTCTGGCAGGGAATGTTCATAGGTACATTCATTATCGTTGCCGTGGCATTCGATCGATTCCGCAATTTCCGCAAATAGCTTGACGTGAAGATGGGGTCGCCTCGGCAATCATCATGGAGAATGGCTTGAAACCAACAATGATGGATGTCGCTGCCCGCGCCGGTGTCTCGCAAGCCACGGTGTCGCTGATACTCAATGGAAGTTCGGGTGCCCGGTTCAGCGAAGCAACGCGGAAAAAGGTGCTGGATGCGGTCAGCGAACTTGGCTACCGGCTTCCCAACCGGTCGATCGCCACCGACCCTTCGGAAAGCCGGGTGATCGCATTCGTCACCGACGAGTTGACCACCGATCCCTGGATGGCGCTGGCGTTCGAGGGAGCTCGGGAGAAGGCGCTTGAACTCGGAATCATCGTCACGCTAGGCATCTTTCGGGCAGGCGAGGACCCGAACGAGGATGTCTTCACGCTGTGCCAGCGGCAACCACTGCTCGGCTACATCTTCGGAACAATCCTGACACGGAAGATCGAGCCTCCTGCAGCCCTTTTCAAGATGCCGTCCGTGCTCGTCAATTGCTACGATCAGGCCAGACGCCTGCCCTCGATTCTCCCGGGAGACGTCGCTGCGGGCAGGGCCGCGACCGAACGGTTGATCCAGGCGGGCCGAACCAGGATCGGACTGATCAACGGTCAGGAGGGGCTCGACAATCCGCGCGACCGTTTACGCGGCTACAAGCAGGCCCTGGCCAGCAATGACCTGGCCTTCGATGCCGGTCTGGTCCGGTCGGGAAACTGGGAGCCTTCGTCCGGTTACTCGGAGACCCATGCGCTGATGGATTTGCCCGAACCGCCGGACGGAATCTTCTGCGCCAACGACCTGATGGCGCTCGGCTGCATTGAAGCCTTGAAGGAGCGCGGGGTTTCCATTCCCGAAGACGTTTCGGTGATCGGCTTCGACAACCGTGACATCGCGCAATTCACACGCCCGCCACTGACAACGCTGCATCTGCCCCTGCTGCAGATGGGCTCCATGGCCGTCGAGATGATCAATGACATCGCGGGCGGCCTGAAGAGCAACCACGATCAGCTCAAGGTGGAGTGCCAACTGATCGAGCGGGAATCCGTGTAGACCATGGTTCGTAAGCCCACCATCAGCGCGTAAAGGCGAGCGGAACGGAGAAACTCCATTTTGATCGCCCGGCGGCATCGGGAATCGGACGGAAGGGCGCCGCACGCTGGACAGCTTCCCCGGCGGCCCGATCAAGCAGCGCAGAGCCGGAACTGCGCGCGATCCGGACACCGCCGATCGATCCGTTCTTCGAGATGGTGAACGAAACCACCACGGTTCCCTTGATCCCCTCCCGGCGCGCTTCGCGCGGATAGCGCAGCGCCCTGCGCAGCTGCGAGGCAACCTTGCCCGGATAGTTTGATACCGCTGCGTTTCCCGCGCGATCTGGTTTGCGCTGCTCCTGCGCGCCACTCGCCGACCTGCTGCTGTCAGCCTTCTGGGTTCCGCCATTGCCGGGGGCGACTTTCCGCTTCTGTCTTGGTTCAGCCGGCTTCGGCTTTTTTGCGGCCGTCTGGCCGGGTTTGGGCTTCGGATCGATCCGGGGGCGTGCAGTGGGAACCGGAATATCGCGAAGCGCGGCCAACTCCTGTTCGACCCTTTCAACCGGGGTGGCTTCGACGGCTTCGATCCGATCCGATTCCACAGGCTCGATTGCCGGAACCTCGACAGCTTCAACTGCCGTGACGGAGGGTGTCGGTTCCGGTACCGGAGAAGCCTCTGTCGAGGCCGCGACTTCGAGCGCCTGTGCCGGTGGGAACGCATCGACCGTATCGATCCGCTCCGCCACCAGCTCACTGTGCGTTTCGGAGGGCGGCACAACCTTGGCGGCAACGGTGCTGGTTGTCGCGGTGTCGACTTCCACGGCGTCCGCAGCCTCGATCTGATCTGTTTCGCCAGTCTCAACGGGTGTCATCGGGCCGACTTCGTCGGATTCTCCACCGACGCTGACGGCGTCGACAAAGGCGTTGCCGACAATCATCATATCGACCGCGCTCCCGCCGGCAATCTGCATCTCCGGTTCGCCAGGAGCGAACCAGCCCGCCATGGCGACGTGGAAGCTCACGGAGACCGCAACGGCTGCAACGATGTGGCCGCGTTTGAACCCCATCAGTCCGCCCTCTCGGCCACCAGGACGATCTCGGCTACTCCGCCGGTCCTGAGGCGTGCGACGAGATCGACGAGATCAGCGGCCAGCAGATCCTCGTCGGCGGCGATACGGAAGGCCCGCCCTGACCCCTCACCAAACTCCTCTGACCACTCCGGAAGAGTGCGCGCGACATCAACCGGTTCGCCCCGCCACGTGGTTCTCCCGCCGGATCCGACAAAAAGCATGTCGGGTGGCGCGGCGGTGGTCGTCCGCTCGGTTGCAATGAAGCGCACATCAGGATCGCCCGGAGGGGCGAGACTTCCCGCAACAAGGAAAAAGATCAGCATGAGAAACACCACGTTGATCAACGCGATGGTGCTCTCCTGCTTCTTCCCGGCCGGTGGTCGTGGAAAACGGATCATTGGCCACTCCTTGCCACGGAAACCTCGATGTCCGCGCCCGACGCGGCATCGAGCACATCAACCAGCGTCTGCGACGTGGCATCCGCACCCACAGTGATCAACGCACGCCTGGCTCCCAGAAGTTTCAGGTCTTCAAGGCGGCCCCGAATTCCGTCAACCGTGATGTCTGCGCCATTCAGACGGACGCTTGCAGCCGTGACGGAAATCAGCACGTCCGGCCGTTCACCGCGACCCGTTCCCGCCACGCCGCCCTGCACCGGCACTTCCGCGAAGCGGGAAAAGGTAGAGGACAGCATGAAAAAGAGCAGCAGCAGGAAGATGATGTCTATGAGCGGCGTCAGCGCCAGTCGCCGACGCTCGAACCGGGGGGCTTCAATGTGCAACTGCCGCGTCTCCCCTGATGAGCTCCACATCCGAGACCGATTTTGACGCAGGACGAAGACCAAGAATGTCGGCTGTAAGTGTCTGAACCAGAACCCGCTCGGCCTCGATGCGGGTTTCGAGCCAGGTCAGGACCATGGAGACAGGCATCGCCACGGCGAGACCGGCGGCCGTTGTCAGAAGCGCTACCCAGATACCACCGGCGAGAATTGACGGATCGACGGAGTTGCCTGCCGCCTGTAATTGCTGAAAGGCATTAATCATTCCGAGAACCGTCCCGAACAGACCCAGAAGCGGCGCGACCTGGGCAATGGCGTCAAGCAGGCGAAAGCCGGATTGCAACTCGTGAAACCGGGTCATGGCGAGGGCGGCGATCCGGTCTTCGATATCAGCCTTGGCGGCATTCCGGTCACCCGCAAGCCGGATTGCCTCGGCAGCAGCCTGCGCGGACACCGCGCGGCTTTTCCGTGCCGCTTCAAACGCTTCGCGGGGACGTCCATCGAGCCAGAACGAGATCGCCTTGCGGGCAGCCCCGCCATTGCCGACCTGCCGGTTTGCAAACTGCCCGAGCTTGAGCAGGATCACCGCAAGCGCGATGGCGGACACAGCCAGCAGGATGGCGACCACCGGGCCGCCGAGGGCGATGAAATCGAGAAATCGTTCAATCGATGCGGAGAAAAAGGTCATGGCCATCGTGCTTTCAGGCGCCGAAGTCGGTTTCGGTGCGATTGGTGGTTGTCAGTGCTGCGGAGCATTGCGGGGCATCGATGCCCGGCCCGCTGCACCGCGCGGCACTGTTGACCAAAATGCGCGATACGCTGCCGCAGCCCGTGTCGGGCAGTTCGAAACGCTTGACCACCGTCTTGCCAGTCGGGAGCGCTCCGAAATCGAAAACCGTCATCAGCCTGACCAGCCCGTTTCCATCGAAGATCACCATCTCGAAACCCGAGCCCGACAGGTCGGAGCCGAGTTCGTTGCTGACGACAAAGGTCAGCCGGCAGGCTTCGCCGTTCTGCTCGAAACGATTGAGTTCAATGCCGATCCGGCCGGTTTGCGAGTCCTGAGCCACTGCCCCCTGTCCAGACGAGAGGACACCCACAACCATTCCGAGGGCCAGACAGGCCGATTTTGCTTTGCTTGGCATGACATCTCCGATGGATCTGGCCGGCGGCGATCAAGGACGCCGCCGGATTTCGAGTTGGCAGTCAGTTAGAACTTCTTGGTCAGCGAGACCTTGAAGTGCCGGCCGGGTTCGCTGAAGAAAGCGACAGGCTGGAGCGAGTTGCTGTTGGAGGGCGCCGTGCCCGCGTCGTAATCATTCAGCGCGACCGCGTTGTAGTAGGTCTCATCAAAGAGATTGTAGACGCCCGCCTGAAGACGAAGCCCTTCGATCCGGGTCGGCTCCCACCAGGCGGTCAGGTCGGTGATGAAGTAATCCGGCGCATCGAAGGTGTTCGGATTGTTGTCGTTCTTCATGCCGGCGCTGTAGATGTTGGTGACGTCGACACCCCAGTTGTCGCCTTCATATCCGGCGCCCGCCACAAGCTTGAACGGAGCGATGGTGCGGATGTGTTCGCCGGTGTCCTGATCGGACCCGTTGGTGTAGGCAAAGCCGCCGTGCAGGTTGAAGCCGTTGTCGAAGCGTTTCTCCGCGCTCAGTTCCACGCCATACACATGCACCCGCGCCCGATTGTAGGACTGCTGCAGGAAGGCCGGGAATGTCGCCGGGTTCAGCCCCAACGCCGCGATCTGTGCCGGGGTGAGATTCCGGTCATCGATGAAGTTGCGGTAGATGTTGTAGAAGCCGGTGATCTTTCCGCTGAGGCTGCCGTCATCATAGGTGGCCCCCACCTCGAAACCATGCCCGGTCTCCGGCTCAAGCGCCGGATTGCCGATCACGGCATAGCCCGATCCCGGATTGGCGAAGTTGAGATAGAGCTCGTCGACCGTGGGCGCACGGAAGGCCATCGACCATTGGGCAAACAGTTCGGTTGTCGCGTTCAGCTCATACTCGGCGAGCAGCTTCGGCGAGAACTGGTAATCGCTCTTGCCGACCGGGACACCGAAGATTCCGTATCCGGCGTTGCCGGCATAGGTGGCCGAATCCTCAGGCGCGTAGTCGAACCAGTCGAAGCGGATACCCGGCGTGATCGAAAGGCGGCTGTCGCCCACGCGGATCTCATCTTGGATGTAGAAACCGATCTGGTTGGTTTTCACATTTGGGATATCAGCCTGATTCGAATGCAGGAAGTTGCAGTAGATGGTTGTCAGGATGCCGAGCGTACAGGCATCGACACCGCCTGCGAACTGCTTGACCTTGCCTGTCGAGGCATCGAGACCCAAGGAAACTTCATGATCGAATTGGCCGGTCTCGAAGCCGGCGAGCAATGAGCCTGTGAACCCGAAACGCGCATCCTCGATTTCGTTGCTGCGCTGCCAAGGGCTTTCGGGAATCACCACGCCGCCGAGGAACGGGCTGAGACTACCAACATTCAGGCGCGTACCGGAATTGCCGGCGGTCTTTGACAGACGCTGCCAGTAGGCAGTTGCCCTGGCGCCCCTGATCAGCCGGCCGGAATCGTCCGGATCGTAGACGTAATCGAACGAGACGCGTTCGCGACGTGTGTCGTCGTGACCGACCAGTCCACGATAGGCTCGCGAGGAGCCGCTGGTTGCGCCCTGCCTGGTCAGAAGCTGGGTCTCGCGCTGATTGTCGAAACGCTCGGCGGTGAACCCGATGGTGGGTCCGCCTTCGATCTGCTGACGCAGCTTGAAGAGCAGGTTGTTCTGATCATAGTCGGCAGGGTTCGCATCCGTCCGGGTCGGGCCCAGTGTGGCGACATTGCCCTGATTGATGGTTTCGTTGCCGCGCTTGTAGCCACCCTGGAACAACATCGATGTGGCGCCGGCGCGCATTGCTGCGGCAGCCGAACCTGAAACCGATGCGTCGGACCCGTCATAGGTTGTCTTGGTCAGCGCTCCCCAGTTGCGCCCGTCCTCGATCAGGTCTTCCGGTTCCAGCGTCTGCAGCACAAGGCCGCCCGCCAGAGCGCCGGAACCTGCCCGGCTCGAGTCGGCGCCGCGCATGACATCGAGAGCGGACAGCGACGAGAAATCGAAGCTGTCGACGCCGCCATCGGCGTTGGTGTCGCCTGTGGGTCCGCCCGAACGCGCGGAATCCTCGAGATAGGGAATCGGAATGCCGTCAATCGTGGTGCTGACGCGCGGGCCGCCAAGACCGCGAATGAAGAGACCGCCGCGCGCCTTGTCAAAGATGACGCCGGGTTCTTCCGAACGGCCAAGATCCGCAATGCTATCGATATCGTTCTTCCGGATCTCTTCGCCCGAAACCCCGGACGCCAAAGGCGTGTCGGCTGCACCTTTTCCGAGTTTTTCCCGTGCCGTCTCGCCATCCGCCGCGCCACGAACCACAATCTGTTCCAGCACCGTCGTCTGGCCTGCATCCTGCGCCGCCAGTGGCGCGGCGCCCAGCACCGAGCAAACCGCAACACCACTCATCAGGCGCATCATGCGCACCCCCGCCATAGTCATTTTCGCACTCCTGTTAACTGAAAACTACGGTGCTGGCTGGCGGCAGGCTTGCTGGCATCAGTGGAGCATCATAAACATGAATTTTTGTCTCCACTATTGCTTCCGATATAAAACATGATAATTGATGTCAACAATTAACGTGACCAATCAGACCCCTCGCCCAGCAAGCCTTTCGCCAGCCCAGCGAGCCGAGGGACAAGCAATCGACATGACGCCAAAGACGCACCCTGCAGACCATGCTTCGCAAACCGGTCCCGCAACGAACCCGGACGCGAACGCCTATGCCCGGCAGGCGGCAAACGGAGAAATCCTCGACAGCCGCAAGCTGTTCGGATCACGCACCGAGATCGGCATTCTTCACGATGGCTCCCTCTACCGGCTGAAGATAACCCGTCAGGGAAAGCTCATTCTCAACAAGTGAAAGGCTGGAGGGGACATGACCCAAGCTCTCGATCATGCGGCAATCATTGCGGCACAAAACGACAATCCGAAGATGCGCGCGCGCGACCTCGCCGCGAAACTTGGAATAAGTGAGGGCGAGCTGGTGGCCGCAAGCTGCGGCACGACGGCGACGCGTATCGATGTCGATTTCATGCGGATCTTTCCGCCGCTCGAACAGGTCGGCGAAGTCATGGCGCTGACCCGAAACGAAAGCGCGGTGCATGAGAAGATCGGCGTCTACGACAAGTTCATAGGCGGCAAGCATGCTGCAATGATGCTGGGCGACAAAATCGACATGCGCATGTTCGCTGCCCGCTGGGCGCAGGGGTTTGCGGTCGAAACCCGCGATGGCGACACCGTGAAGCGCAGCCTCCAGTTCTTTGATGCCCATGGACAGGCCGTTCACAAGGTCCATGCGCGCGCAGCAACCGATATCGACCGCTGGAACGCGCTCGTCGCCGACCTCGCCACAGAAGATCAATCCGCCGGCATGGAGGTGACGGAAGCTCCCGCCCCCGCAATTCGCAACAATGTCGACACCGCTGAATTGCGGGACCGTTGGAGCCGAATGACCGATACACACCAATTTGTCGGGCTCCTGAAGAAGCTTGACGTCGACAGGCTACCTGCGATCCGCGCCGTGGGTGAGGACCTTGCCTGGCAGATCGACAATTCGGCAGTGGAAGCCATGTTGCGACTGTCCGCCAAGGAAAAACTGCCAATCATGTGCTTCGTCGGCAACCACGCCTGCATCCAGATCCATTCGGGCCCGGTCGAAGACATCAGGATGATGGGACCTTGGCTCAACATCATGGATCCGGATTTCCATCTTCATCTGCGGACCGACCACATCACAGAGCTGTGGGCCGTACGCAAGCCGACCGACAACAACGGGGTTTCCGGCCATGTCACCTCGCTTGAAGCCTACGATGCGGATGGCGATCTGATCATCCAGTTCTTCGGCAAGCGGATCGAGGGCCAGGATGAGCGCCCGTTGTGGCGTGAGATCATGGAAAGCCTGCCGCGGGTCGATGGCCGGAGGGCGGCATGAAGGGCCTCCTCTCAAGATTGACCTTCGGAGCCCTTCTTTCCGGCATCTTAATCTCTGCCAACGCCCAGGCCGAAGATGCCGGAAAGGCCCAGCGCATCGTTGCGATCGGCGGATCGGTCACGGAAATCATCTATGCGCTTGGCGAACAGGAACGGTTGATCGCTCGCGATCAGACCAGCACCTATCCACCGGAAGCGCAAGACCTTCCTGATGTTGGCTATATCCGGCGACTTTCGCCGGAAGGTCTTCTCTCGGCCAATCCCGACCTGGTCATTGCCATGGAGGGCTACGGGCCGCCGGAAGCAAAATCGGTGATTGCCGCAGCCGGCATACCCATTGCCGAGATTCCGGAAGGCTATGACGGGGCGGCGATCCTCGAAAAGATTCGCGCGACCGCGGCCGCGCTGGGTATGCCCGAAAAGGGCGAAGAACTTGCAGCCGAAGTCCAAGGCGATCTTCAGGCAGCTCAAAAGGCCGCCAAGGCGGCGGGAGGCCCGAGCCGGATCCTGTTCATCCTTGCGCTTCAGGACGGTCGCATCATGGCGGCCGGCACCGACAGCCACGCTGACGGCATCATCCGGATGGCAGGAGCCGAAAACGCTCTTGCGGGCTTTTCCGGCTACAAGCAGGTGACGGACGAGGCAATCATCACGGCCCAGCCGGACGTCGTCCTGATGATGGATCGCGGCGGTGGCGACCACGACGGCACCGAAGAGGCGTTGTTCGCCCTTCCGGCGATCATGGCGACACCGGCAGGCAAGAACCGCAGGCTGATCCGGATGGACGGTCTTTACCTGCTCGGCTTCGGGCCCCGGACCGCCGACGCCATCCGGGACCTGAATGAACAGCTTGCGGGACTCGATTCGCCAGTCGGGAGCAACTGAGAGTGTTGCAGCGCACGGACAACGCGGCGAGACTGCAACTGCACACGACTCATGACGGCGACCGCAGCAGGTTGGCCAGACTGACGGCAGGGCTGCTCGTCCTTGCGCTCGTCGCCACGGCTGTTGCCGCGATCGGCTTCGGAGCGGCGGACACACCGGCCTACAGGGTGTTGATGGCCCGGACCGGATTTCTCGATGGCACAGGACTGCAGGCCACGGACTATCTGATCGTCGAGCAGATCCGCTTGCCCCGGCTGTTTCTCGGCATGCTGATCGGCGCCGGCCTCGCGGTCTCGGGCGCGCTGATGCAGGGCCTGTTCCGCAACCCCCTGGCGGACCCTGGAATCGTCGGCGTTTCAGCCGGTGCGGGGCTCGGCGCTGTTGCTGCGATCGTGCTTGGTGGCGGATCACTGCTATTTATCGGCATCTACTCGCTACCCTTCGCCGCTTTTTTCGGCGGTCTGGTTTCGACGTGGCTTCTGTACCAGGTCTCAACCCGCAACGGGACGACGTCGGTCGCGACACTTCTTCTGGCCGGTATCGCGCTCGGCGCGCTTGCAGGCGCTATCACTGGCTTTCTCGTCTACCTCGCCGATGATGCGCAGTTGCGCGACATTACGTTCTGGGGGTTGGGATCGCTGGCCGGTGCGACCTGGACAAAGGTCGCCGCGACCGCGCCGTTTGTGGTGCTTGCACTGGCCGTTTCCTCATTCCTGGCGCGAGCGCTGAATGCGCTTGCCTTGGGAGAGGCCGCCGCGCATCACATGGGCATTCCGGTTCAGCGCATGAAGCTTCTGGCAATCACCGTGGTGGCCGCAGCCACCGGCGCTTCCGTTGCCGCTTCGGGCGTGATCGGTTTCGTCGGCATCGTGATCCCGCACCTGCTTCGCCTCACGATCGGTCCTGATCACCGGTACCTTCTTATCTGTTCGGCGCTGCTCGGTGCGTCCTTTTTGACACTGGCGGACGCCGTCAGCCGGACCGTGGTTGCCCCTGCAGAACTCCCGATCGGAATTGTCACCGCGGCGATCGGCGCACCTTTCTTCCTCTGGATCCTGCTCGGCCGCCGCGGCATGGCCGACTTTTGATGATGAGCCGACATGCTTGAAGCCAAGAACCTCACCGTCGCCTATGGCAAGCGCACAATCCTTCACGGTCTCGAGTTCTCGGCTCGCCCAGGAGAAGTCACCGCGGTGATCGGTCCGAACGGCTCCGGCAAGACAACCCTGCTCAAGGCGCTGACAGGCGAAATCCCGATTTCTGGCGCCGTACGGATCGACGAAGTGCCGCTTGAACATTTCAAGCCGCACGAGCTGGCTCTCAAACGGGCGGTGCTGGCACAGGAAACCCGGTTCGCCTTTCCCTTCACGGTCGCCGAAGTGGTGGGATTGGGAATGGCCGCCGGTTTGCCGCTGCCGAGCGAGTCGCAAAGGCGCGAGCGCATCGCGGAGGCACTGGAAGCGGTCGATCTTACCGGTTTTGCCGGTCGTAGCGTCCACGCTCTGTCTGGAGGCGAACGCCAAAGAGCACAGCTTGCCCGAGTGCTCTGCCAGATCTGGGAGCCGGTCGGCGCATCGGGTGCGCGGTGGCTGTTCCTGGACGAACCGGTCTCGAGCCTCGATATCCGTCACCAGCTGGTGATCATGAACCTGGCAGCGGACTACGCCCGGCGCGGCGGCGGTGTCATCGCCGTCATGCACGATCTCAATCTTACAGCCATGTACGCGGACCGAATCACGCTGATGTCCGGCGGAGATGTGGCAGCATCCGGCCCCCCCGACGCCGTGTTCGGCGACAAGACGCTCGCGGAGGTCTTCGGGTGTCCGCTGAAGGTCGGCCAAATTCCCGCCAACCAGCGTTTCGTGCTTCCCCAATCAGCCGCAACGGCCTTTTCCCTGTCCTCGTAAGGCCTCTACGGGATTTGCCGAAACCGGTTCCATCGCCGAGAATCAGGAGGCCCGCGGTTCGCTGCAACCCGGCTTTCCATCAATTTATCAAAGCAATTGAGGCATTTAACCAATCAGGAGCGGTCTTTCCCGGCAGTTCGCCGAGCGAAACCAATAAAACCGCACGGCTTTCTTTCGGACATTCTTTCAAACCATTGAAATCACACCGATGGCAACACTCCACAATTGAAGTGATGTTTCATGTTTATTTTCCCTTGATTTATGTAATTTCAATCTGTCTCTCTGAATAATTTCCGCTTTCCGAAAATCTTTATTCGGTTTATTTCTCAAAACTCGCACAATAAAGTCAAGTTACGATGACGTAAGTGATAAATACCAACGCCCGCAGCGGACTCACTTTAGAGTCAAGCGGCCGGTTCGGAGCCGGTTTAGCGCGCCGAGTCCTTTGCACCGAAAGTAGTATGGTAAAGTCGTCCGTTCTTTTTCATCCTTAGGGACCGCCACTTTTGGCGTTTGCCGGCTGTAATGAGGATTGGCCGGTGCTCACACTGGGAGGTTTTTTATGAGCAAATTCTCGATTTCACGCCGAGGTTTGATCAAGACCGGCGCAATGGTTGGCGCCGGCTTGGCCATGCCGACTATCTTCACGCGCGGCGCAAGCGCATTCACCAACGAGCCGACTGGCGGAACCGTGACGCTCGGCTTTAACGTGCCGCAGTCCGGCCCCTATGCGGACGAAGGCGCTGACGAACTGCGCGCATTCGAACTGGCCGTCGAGCATCTCAATGGCGGCGGCGACGGCGGCATGATGAACACCTTCTCCTCGAAGGTTCTGGAAGGCAACGGCATCCTCGGCAAGAAGGTCGAGTTCGTCACCGGCGATACACAGACCAAGTCTGACGCTGCCCGCGCGTCGGCCCGTTCGATGATCGAAAAAGACGGCGCCGTCATGATTTCCGGCGGTTCCTCCTCGGGCGTTGCCGTGGCCGTGCAGGCACTTTGCCAGGAAGCCGGCGTCATCTTCATGGCCGGTCTGACCCACTCCAACGACACCACCGGCAAGGACAGGAAGGCCAACGGCTTCCGCCACTTCTTCAACTCCTACATGTCGGGCGCCGCACTGGCTCCGGTGCTGAAGAACGCCTATGGCGCAGACCGCAAGGCCTATCACCTGACCGCCGACTACAACTGGGGCTACACCACCGAGGAAGCCATCCGCGCCTCGACCGAAGCCATGGGTTGGGAAACCGTGGAGGCGGTCAAGACACCGCTTACACAGACAGACTTCTCGTCCTACATCACCCCGGTGCTGCAGTCCGATGCCGACGTGCTGGTTCTCAACCACTACGGCGGCAACATGGTCAACTCGCTCACCAACGCCGTTCAGTTCGGCCTGCGTGACCGTGTGGTCAATGGCAAGCAGTTCGAAATCATCGTTCCGCTCTACTCCCGCCTGATGGCAAAGGGTGCCGGCGAGAACGTGAAGGGCATCTTCGGTTCGACCAACTGGCACTGGTCGCTGCAGGACGAAGGCAGTCAGGCCTTCGTGCGGTCGTTCGGCGAAAAGTACGGCTTCCCGCCGTCGCAGGCTGCACACACCTGCTATGTCCAGACCCTGCTTTATGCAGATGCTGTGGCTCGCGGTGGTTCGTTCAACCCGTGCTCGGTCGTCGAGGCCCTGGAAGACTTCGAATTCGACGGTCTCGGCAACGGTCCGACCCTTTACCGCGCGGAAGACCACCAGTGCTTCAAGGATGTTCTGGTTGTGCGCGGTAAGGAAAACCCGACTTCCGAGTTCGACCTTCTCGAAGTCGTCGAGGTCACCCCGGTCGATCAGGTTACCTACGCGCCGGATCACCCGCAGTTCGCGGGCGGCGATCTGGGCACCTGCAACCCGGGCGCATAATCGTCCTTCATAGACGAGTTGCGGCCCGCATCCCGACCGGATGCGGGCCGAATCAAACTGTAGCGTAGCAAGCGCCGGCCTGAACCGGCGCGCAACAGCGGCGTGGGCACAGCCCACGTGGGATGGGCCATGGAAGCGATTCTTTTGCAGATCTTGAACGGGCTGGACAAGGGCAGCGCCTATGCGCTCATCGCCCTGGGTCTTACCCTCATCTTCGGAACCCTGGGGGTGGTCAACTTTGCCCACGGCGCCCTGTTCATGATCGGCGCGTTCTGTGCCGTGACGTTCAGCAAGCTGCTTACCTTGTCGTCCGTCGCGGAAGACCCGACCCGCAAGGACTTCCTGGGCAATCCGCTGAAAGTCGAGACGCCCTATGTGGAGAGCTGGTTCGGAACCGACTTCGGCGCCGCGCTTATCGACTGGTCGGTGCCCTTGTCGATCCTGTTCGCGATCCCGGTCATGATCCTGGTCGGCCTCGCCATGGAGCGCGGACTGATCAAGTATTTCTACAAGCGGCCGCACGCTGACCAGATCCTGGTCACTTTCGGCCTCGCAATCGTGCTGCAGGAGATTGTGAAGTATTTCTTCGGCGCCAACCCTATCCCGACACCGGCGCCGGGGGCCTTTGCGGGCAGCTTCGATTTCGGTGCGATGGTCGGGCTGGAAGCGGGGCAGATCATCTACCCCTACTGGCGGCTGGTCTATTTTGCCTTTGCAGCGCTGATTGTCGCCGCGGTTTTCTCGTTCCTGCGCTTTACCACTTTCGGAATGGTGGTGCGCGCCGGCATGGCTGACCGGGAGACGGTCGGGCTTCTCGGCATCAACATCGACAAGCGCTTCACCATCATGTTTGCGATCGCCGCTGTCGTCGCAGGTCTTGCCGGCGTGATGTATACGCCCATCAATTCGCCCAACTATCACATGGGCATGGACTTCCTGGTCCTCAGTTTCGTGGTCGTGGTCGTGGGCGGCATGGGCTCGCTCGCAGGCGCTGTCCTGGCCGGTTTCCTGCTTGGGATCCTGGAAAGCTTTGCATCGATGGCGCAGGTGGTCTCGCTTGTTCCGGGCATCAACCAGATCATCATTTATCTTGTTGCGATCATCATCCTGCTTACCCGCCCCCGCGGGCTGATGGGCCGCAAGGGCGTTATGGAGGAGTAACCGATGCTCGGCCTTGGAAAAAAAGACCTCGCACTTCTCGTGCTTGTGGCGGTCCTGATCATCTTCGCACCGTTCATTCTCAACCCGTTCCCGGTGAACTCAGGGCTCGCGCAGTTCAACGCCGGCTACCCTGACCTGATGCAGCGTTTCGTAATCTTCGGCATCTTCGCGATCGGCTTCAACATTCTGTTCGGATTGACCGGCTATCTGAGCTTCGGCCATGCCGCCTTCCTCGGAGTGGGAAGCTATGCTGCCATGTGGTCGATGAAGCTGATGACCATGAATGTGATCCCGGCAATCATCCTTGCCGTGATTGTTGCGGGCCTGTTCTCGCTTCTCGTCGGCTGGATTTCGCTGCGCCGGTCGGGCATCTACTTCTCGATCCTGACCCTGGCCTTCGCCCAGATGTCCTACGCGCTGGCCTATTCGGTGCTCACTCCTGTCACCGGCGGCGAAACCGGACTTCAGCCGAAGATGGATGACCCGCGCATCTTTGACCCAGCACTCGCGGATGGCGCAACTCCGTCTGCGAACCTCTTCGGCCTGACCATGAAGTCGAGCCACGAGATCGCCGTTGGCGGCTGGCTGTTCACGATCAACGCCGGCTATTACATCGCAGGCGTCGTCATGCTGCTGGCTTTCTACATGGCCATCCGCATCTTCCGCTCGCCTTTCGGCATGATGCTGCGCGCAATCAAAACCAACCAGACCCGGATGAACTACACCGGCCTCAACCCGCGCCCTTATACGCTGGCGGCCTTCGTGATCTCGGGCATGTATGCCGGTCTCGCCGGCGGCCTGATGGTCGCGATGGACACCCAGGTCGGTCCGGAGCGCATGTTCTGGACCGCTTCCGGCGAGGTCGTTCTGATGACGATCCTCGGCGGCGCCGGCACGCTGATCGGGCCGGTGCTCGGTGCGGGCATGATCAAGTACATGGAAAACATCATTTCCAAGATCAATGACGGAATCCTATACCAGTGGTTCTCGGTGCTGCCGGAAGCGCTGCAGGACCTCCTGGTTACGCTGATCCACCCGTTTATCGGCAAGGGCTGGCACCTGACGCTCGGTATCGTGTTCATGCTCGTCGTCATCTTCCTGCCGGGCGGACTGCTCGAGGGCGGACAACGCATGCGCGATGTCTTCAAGAAGAAGAAGAAGCCGACACCGGGCAAGGATCCGGAACATCATCCCAAACCTTCGCCGCATGTGGCGTGACCGGAGACCGCGTAAAATGGGTATTCTTGAAGTCAGCAACGTGAACAAACGCTTCGGCGGCTTGCAGGCCCTGGGCGACGTCAACCTCTCGATCGCGGAGAAATCCGTTCACGCCATCATCGGTCCCAACGGTGCGGGCAAGTCGACATTGCTCAACTGCCTTGTCGGCAAGCTGATCCCGGACACCGGGACGGTGACATTCGACGGCCAGTCGGTGCTGGGCCGCAAGCCCTACGAGATCAACCAGATGGGCATCAGCCGGGTGTTCCAGACGCCGGAGATCTTCGGCGACCTGACCGTCATGGAAAACATGCTGATCCCGTGCTTTGCCAAGCGTGACGGCATCTTCCGGATGCATGCGATCGAAAGCGTCGCGTCGGAGAGCCAGGTCATCGCCGGAGCCGAGGCCATGCTCGAGGAGGTCAACATGCTCGAAAAGCGCGAGATGCACGCCGGATCGCTCTCGCGTGGCGACAAGCGCCGTCTGGAAATGGCGATGTGCCTTGTGCAGGAACCGAAACTCTTGCTGCTCGACGAACCGACCGCCGGCATGTCGCGAGCAGACACCAACAACACGATCGCGCTTCTCAAGGAAATCCACACCAAGCGCGATATCACCATGGTAATCATCGAGCACGACATGCATGTCGTGTTCTCCCTTGCCCAGCGGATCACCGTGCTTGCGCAGGGCACTCCGCTGGTCGAGGACACCCCGGAGAACATCAAGGGGCACCCGAAAGTCAAGGAAGCATATCTTGGAGAAGCGGCATGAGCGAAGTCGTCGGTGAAGCAAACAAACGCGACGAGCACCAACGTCCGGACTTCTCCAAGCACCGGAACCAGGCGGCAACGGCGCCGGCCTTCCTTTCCGTGCATGACATCCACGCCTATTACGGTGAGAGCTACATCGTGCAGGGCGTCTCCTTCAACGTGCACGAAGGCGAGATCCTCGCGCTTCTTGGCCGCAATGGCGCAGGCAAGACCTCAACGCTCAGGACGCTTGCGCGGCTCAGCAACCCGACGCTGACCCATGGCGAGATCTGGCTCGATCACAAGCACCTGCACACGATGGCAAGCCATGAAGCCGCACGCGAAGGCCTGGTGCTCGTGCCGGAAGACCGGCGCATCATTCCGGGCCTGACGGTCGAAGAGAATTTGCAACTCGCGCAGATCGTCGAGCCGATCGGCTGGTCGATCGAGCGGCTGTACGAGCTGTTCCCGCGGCTAGGCGAACGCCGGCAGCAGGAAGGCGTCACGCTTTCCGGCGGCGAGCAGCAGATGCTTTCGATCGCCCGGGCGCTAGCGCGCGACATCAAGGTGCTTCTTCTGGATGAACCTTATGAGGGTCTCGCCCCGGTGATCGTTGACGAGATCGAGAAAACCCTGGAGATCATCAAGCAACAGGGCATTACGACGATCCTCGTCGAGCAGAACGCCGTTCGGGCGCTCGAACTGTCCGACCGCGCCGTCATTCTCGACACCGGAACGGTTGTCTTCGACGGGACCGCGAAGGAAGTTCTCGACAACAAGGAACTGCGCGAGGAGTATCTCGCGATCTGATCGGCCAAAGCCGCTTTACCACATCCAAACGCCCGGATGCCGCAAGCTTCCGGGCGTCTTTCGTATCGTCAAAGGCTATATCAGCCAGGCCGGTTGAGCTTTGCGGGAATTCAATGGGGGCTGGCGTTCGAAACGATATTGAGAACCAGCACGCCGCAGACGATCAGGCCTATTCCGAGATAGGCGTAGAAATCCAGCTTCTGGCCAAACCCGAAGACACCGATCAGGGTAACCAGGGCGACGCCGGCGCCGGACCATATTCCATAGGCAATGCCGACCGGCACAGTCTTGAGCACAATCGCCAGAAAATAGAACGCAAATCCGTAACTGGCGAAGGACAGGCCCGTATAGCCGAGATGGGTCAACCCGTTCGACGCCTTGAGTGCTGTGGTGCCGGCTACCTCGCCGGCAATGGCAATCGCAAGATAGAGCCAGGCCATGTCATGTCTTTCCGATCGGATGGTTGGGGAAGTCACGGTAATCGGCTGTCGAACAAAACCGGTTCGTGAGTCGCAGGCGGAGATATACATCATATCGTTCCGGGTTGATCCAGTCTTCGGAAGCTGCAACCCGCCCGATCAGCATATGCAACGCAGACCGACCACGCCCTCTTGATACCAGGGCTGCAGAGGGTGTCTAACCGCTCAGAGGAGAATCAGATCCATGAAAGCCATTTTTTGTATCGCCCGCGGGGCGGCCACCGAGGTCCTGAAAGCTCAGGATTTTGATACACCGGAACCCGGACCGGGCGAGGTTCGCGTCAAGATGCATACCTCCGGGGTCAATCCTTCCGACGTAAAGTTGCGCAGCGGCGTGCAAGGCCCGATGGTCGCCGAGCGGGTCGTCATTCACAATGACGGCGCCGGCGTGATCGATGCGGTGGGAGACGGCGTCAATCAGGCCCGGATCGGCGAACGTGTCTGGCTCTACAATGTCAATCGCTCACCGGACGGTCTCAGTCAGGGCATTTCAGGCACCGCCACGGAGTATGCATGTGTGCCCGCAGATCTGGCGGCTCACCTGCCCGACAGGGCGAGTTTCGAGACCGGAGCCTGCCTCGGTGTTCCCGCCATGACAGCGCACCGCGCCGTCACCTGGGCAGGCGATGTTGCCGGCAAGACCGTGCTGGTGACCGGCGGTGCCGGCGCGGTCGGGCATTCAGCCATCCAGATCGCCAAGGCGAACGGCGCGCGTGTCATCGCCACCGTCAGTTCGGACGCCAAGGCGGCGATTGCCCGCGACGCAGGCGCGGACCTGATTGTGAATTACAAGAGCGAGGAGCTTGATGCGCGGCTCAGCGAGGAGCTGGGTCAAAACGCCATCGACCATGTGGTCGAGGTCGATCTCGCGGCGCATGTGAACATCTACCCGAAGATCCTCGCCTTCGATGCGACGGTCGGCGCCTATGCCTCGTCAAGCGACATGACCCCGCAGATTCCGTTCTATCCGCTTGCCTTCCGCAACATCTGTCTTCAACCGGTATTCGTCTACTCGATGTCGACTGCGGCGAAGGCACAGGCAATTGCGGATATCAACGAGATGCTCACGAACGGGACCCTGACGCCACGGATCGATCAGACATTCGCGCTTGGCGATGCAGCATCCGCGCATGAGGCCGTGGAAAGCGGCAAGCTCATGGGCAATGCCATCCTGACGATCTGATCAGGTGGCGAGTTGTGCCGGACAAAAAAAGCCGCCCGCTTTCAAACCAAGCGGGCGGCCGAATTCGATGAAACGCTACGAAGCGACTATTCCGCGGCAGGATCCCAGCCCGAGATCGCCTTGAACTCAAGGAATTCCTCAAGACCCCAGACACCGCCTTCTCGGGCCCGTCCGGAGTTCTTGGTTCCCCCGAACGGAGCGCCGGCGCCGCGGGACTGGCCGTTCATCTCAACCATTCCCGAACGCAGCCTGCGCGACAGGCGGTTGCGCTTTGCACCGTCCTGGCTCTGAACATAGTTGGTCAGGCCGTAGGGCGTGTCGTTGGCGATGGCGATTGCCTCTTCCTCGGTGTCGAACGGCATGATCGACAGCACCGGTCCGAAGATTTCCTCACGGGCGATCGTCATGTCGTTGGAGACATCGGCGAAAACCGTGGGGCGCACGAAGTAGCCCCGGTTGAGGCCCTCGGGACGGCCCACCCCGCCAGCGACCAGGCGAGCACCCTCATCGATACCCTTCTGGATGTAGCCCTGGATCTTCTCGTACTGGGTGGCGGAGACCACCGGTCCGATATGATTGCCATCCTGATGGGCACTGGCCACCTTGGTGGATTCGGCGACCTTGACCGCCGTTTCGATCGCCTGATCGTAGATCGAACGCTCGACAAGCATGCGGGTCGGAGCGTTGCAGCTCTGTCCGGTGTTGTTGAAGCAATGACGCGCACCGCGGGTCACAGCCTTCTCGTCGGCGTCGGCAAAGATCACATTGGCGCCCTTGCCGCCAAGTTCCAGGCAGACGCGCTTGAAGGTGTCGGCAGCGGCCTTGGAGATTGCCGCGCCGGCGCGGGCGGAGCCGGTGAAGCTGATCATGTCAACATCGGCATGCGTGGACAAATCCGTTCCCACACCCATGCCGTCTCCATTGACCAGGTTGAAAACACCGGCGGGAACACCGGCAGCATGCACGATCTCGGCAAAGACGATGGACGACAAAGGTGCGATTTCCGAAGGCTTGAGCACCATGGTGCAGCCAGCCAGCAGCGCCGGGATTGCCTTCAGCGTCACCTGGTTCATCGGCCAGTTCCAGGGTGTGATCAGGCCGGCGACGCCGATCGGCTCCAGGGCAATGCGATTGTCGGGGGCGTGCGGCCCGAGCGGGCGCAGGAATTCGAAATCCTTGAAGGCGGTGATGAAGTTGTCGATGTGCCATGTGCCCGAGGTCGTCTGGCTGGCGCGCGACATCTCGATGGGAGCGCCCATCTCGAGGCTGATCGCCTTCGACATGTCCTCGGCGCGCTCGACATAGATGTCGCGGATCTTCTTCACATAGCCGAGCCGGACTTCCGGATCGGTTTGCGACCACTCCTCAAACGCTGCCTTTGCGGCTGCGACTGCGGCGTTGGTGTCTTCGGTTCCACCGAGCGAAATCACCGCACAGGGTTCCTCGTTGGACGGGTCGATCACCTCGCAATCGCGGCCAGCGATCGGGCTTACCCATTCACCATTGATGTAGAATTCGCGTTTCTCGATCATGAATGTCTCCAAATTGCTTGACCGGCAGGCGAGGCCGGAAAACTTGATTGCCCGATCTGTAGGGGCGGATAGGGGGAAATTGCAACCTCGATTCCGCCCGTGACACTCACTTGTGGTCGCCAAGCGGCCATTTCAACGGTCAAGCGACCGCCAAATCTTCGCCACATCCCGCCCATGAATCCGTCTTGCGGCCTTCCCACATCCCGCATTGTGGCGTATTGGAGCGTCAGAAATGAGCCCCTGCTACAGGCGTTCGGGGCACAAGACCGGGCCATTTTTCATGCAGTACAGTCTCCTGTCATTCTTCCTGCCGTTTACCGGGTATCCCTATCAGGGACATGAGGTCGCATGCCCCGGTTGCGGCCATGACAAATGCACCTCGGTGTCAGGAATTGACCGGCGGCTGAAGCGCCTATCCACCGTATCATGCGATCACTGCGGCCTTCTCTATACGAATCCGATGCCGACCGACGCGGAGCTTGCAACCTACTATTCGGACTTCTACCGGTTCGATTATCAGGCGGCCGACACGGCGCCGAAGGAGAAGCATCTCAGAAAGCGCCGGGCGGAGGCCGCGACGCGACAAGGCCAGCTTGAGGGGCTTCTGCCGGACACGGCGCGGACGCTGGATTTCGGCTGCGGTTCCGGCGAGTTTGTATCGGCCATGCTGGCGCTGGGTCATAACGCCCACGGCTTTGAGCCGGGGGAGACCTACGGCAACCATGCAAGATCTCTCCTGGGTGACCGGATCAGCGTTCGAGGCTGGCAGGACGTTTCCTATGACGAACCCTTCGACCTCGTGACCTGTTTTCACGTTCTGGAGCATCTGAGCAATCCGGTGGATGCACTGCGACAGATGGCATCCTGGGCGAAACAGGACGGGCTGGTGTTCATCGAGGTGCCGGATCTCGGCAAGCCGCATCCGAACAAGGGCTTCGGAGCTCTTCATTTCGCCCACCTTCTGGGCTTCAATCACCACAATCTGATCGTCGCGGCAGCGCGGGCCGGCCTGGTTCCGGAGCGGATCGTGGCGCCGACTGGCATCATCTTCCGCAAGGGAGAAGCTGCAGAAGGCACCATTGAGACCGAGGCGGCCCAAGGGCAGGCTCTTACAAACCGTCTGTACGGCGACGGCAGGATGGTCTCGAACTATTTCAGCTACCAGATCGGAAAACTGACCGGAGCCAACAAGCGTGCGGGTTAGGACTGCGCGGCAAGGCAGAGACGGAGTGCGATCCGGCCGGCCGGTTCTTTTTACCGCATGCCTTTGAGCAAAGAGGGCGTCGGGAAACAGGTCGGGCGTGCGCCGTTCTTCGCCTGCCATTCCCCGATCGAACGGCGGGTCTTGTACCCCGGTAGTCCGTCCGCACCGCCCACATCATACCCTTGGCGCTCAAGCAGGGTTTGCAGCTTGGCTATGTCCGAGCGCAGCATGCTGCCGACATTGCCCCACGGCGTCACGAAAGAGCCTGTGCCGTAAGCGATCCGATCGGCAAGATTGCCGATGAACAGCGCATACAAATCGGAATTGTTGTATTCCTTGATCACGTAGAAATTCGGTGTCACCACGAATTCCGGCCCGTAGATCCCGGCGGGAACCAGCACCATTCCGGGCGCCCCGCGCTCGTGGTCCGGGAACGGACGTCCGGAAATGCGGATGATCCCCATCGAGGTCAGATCCCGGATCGGCTTCGCGCGATCCGGTCCTTCCAGCGCGCATGTCACACCTTGCGGAATCACGCTCTCGAAGCCCCAGTCCCGTCCTCTCACCCAGCCTGAACTGGCGAGGTAGCTGGCGATCGAAGCCAGCGAGTCGGGTACCGAATTCCAGATATCGGCCTTGCCGTCGCCATCGAAATCGACGGCATGCTTGAGGTAGCTTGACGGCAGGAACTGCGGCTGGCCCATCGCTCCGGCCCAGGAACTCTTCATGGCCGAGGCCGGAACATCACCGCGCTCGAGAATCTTCAGAGTCGCCAGAATCTCGGTGCGAAACAAGTCCTGACGGGTGGACATGAAGGCCTTGGTCACGAGCACCTGCACCGCCGAATGAGGGATTTTTGCCCGACCAAATCCGGATTCGCGGCCCCAGATCGCCACAATGATCTCCGCGGGCACGCCATAGCGGCTCTCTATCCGCTTGAGGACCGATCCGTGCCTCTGCATCAGCGAACGACCCGTGGCGGCAAGGCCCCGCATCCGCCCTTCATCGAAGTAAGCGCCGGGGCTGCGGAATTCGGCCTGGCTTTGCGACCGCTTTTCAGGCTTGGGAAATCCCGGCGGCGCGAGATCCGGAAGATCCCAGTTCAGCTGCACCCCGTCAAAGGCGCGATCAAACACCGGTTTGGAAACGCCGGCGCGCCTTGCCTCCGGCCAGAGATCGCCCTCAAGCCACTGGCGGAACTGAGCCTCGACCCCGGACTTGGTTGCGGCGCCGGCGGACCCAGCCGCAACGCCAAAGGCAGCAAAAAAGACGAGACAGGCGATGAGAAATGGTCGAATCATGAGGGCAGCTTACCGTGAGCAGACGACCAAGGAAATTGACGCTGTCCAATTGCGGGCCGGTCCGACGGTTTCGGCAATCTGCGAGGACTTCGATGCGGGCCGGGCATGGTTTCGGGATTGGCAAACCTGGCCATGATGCCCCTCAGAATGCTGTACGGGCGCGGATCGCGGCAGCCAGTGTGCCCTCATCGAGATAGTCGAGTTCGCCACCGACCGGAACGCCATGGGCCAGGCGGGTGATCTTGAGATCGAATCCGGACAGCTGTTCGGTGATGTAGTGCGCCGTGGTCTGGCCTTCGACGGTTGCGTTGACCGCAATCAGGATCTCACGCACGCCGCCTGCGGCGACGCGGTCGACAAGCCCGGCGATCGTCAGGTCATCCGGGCCGACGCCGTCGAGCGGCGACAAAGTGCCGCCGAGCACGTGATAGCCGGCATTCATGGCCGCGGCTCGTTCGAGCGCCCAAAGATCGGCAACATCCTCGACAACGATGATGACGCCCTGGTCACGCCCTGGATCGGTGCAGACCGTGCAGGGGTCGGAGGTGTCGGCGTTGCCGCAGGTCGAGCAGATGCGCACCTTGTCATGCGCCTCGTTGATGGCCGCTGCGAGCGGTCCCATCAACTGATCCTTCTTCTTGATCAGATGCAGGGCTGCACGCCGGGCCGAGCGCGGTCCCAATCCGGGAACGCGGGCAAGCAACTGGATCAGCTTTTCGATTTCAGGGCCGGTGACGCGCTTTTGCATGCCTGGCTAGCTCTCCGCCGCCCGACTCAGAACGGCAGCTTCATGCCGGGCGGTATCGGCAGTCCGGCGGTCAGCTCCTTGGTGCGTTCGGCCATCATCGCTTCAGCCTTGGCCTTGGCGTCGTTGTGGGCGGCGACGATCAGGTCTTCGAGAATCTCGACGTCATCCTCCTTGAACATCGATGGATCGATCTTCAGACCCAGCATCTGTCCCTTGCCCGAAAGCCGCACGGTCACCATGCCGCCGCCAGATACGCCTTCGCACTCCATCGCGGCGATTTCTTCCTGCATGCCTTCCATCTTCGCCTGCATGTCCTTGATCTTGCCCATCATGCCCATGATGTCCTTCATCGGCGTCTCCTTGTGGTTCGAGTGTGGTGTTGCAGCGGATTGTCCGCTCGGGTCTCAGTCAGAGGTATCGTCCGGATCGGTCTCGGAGGAAAGAATGTCGCCCTCCTCGCTTGTTGGCGAAAGTGCCTCTGCCGCCAGATCCTCCTCAGTGGCAGAAATGCGAACATCGGTGATGCGTGCACCCGGAAACTTCGACAGGATTGCGGCGATGTCGGGATCCTGCCTTGCGTCACTGACCAGCGCGTCACGCTTCGCCGCCTCGCGCTCGGCGATCGTCGGCGCGCCCTCCTCGCGGCTCAGCGCCACGCTCCAGTTGGCCCCGGTCCAATCCTTGAGCTTCTTGATCAGTTCGCCAGGCAGGCTCGGACTCGCATCGGGAGCAAGATTGATCTCGAGCCGGCGCGGCTCGATCCGGACCAGCCGGACACCGGTGCGGATCTGCACCTTCATGGCAATGTCGCGATGCTTTTCAGCCAAAAGGATCATGTCTTCGAGCGACTGGATCTCCACCTGTTCGACCGGCTCGGCTTGCGGGGCCGGGACGGAAGGTTCGGCAGAGTGGGCAAGCCGCATGGAAGGCTGACCACCATTGCCCGACGGCATCGACCTATCGCCAACGGCGCGCGCCGTTGCTCCGCCTCCACTGTAAGCGCCTGCGGACGAGCCAGACGCACCGCCACCGGACGACCGCCCGGCGCTCGAGCCTCCGCCATTTGCAGCAGCACCCTGGACCCCGCCCTGAAAGGCCTTCAGGGCATCTTCGGGCGAAGGCAGGCTGGCCGCATGGGCAATGCGAATGAGCGCCATCTCGGCGGCAGCAGCCGGACGGCTGGATTCATCGGTTTCGGAAATCCCCTTCAAGAGCATCTGCCAGGTTCGGGAAAGAATGGCGGTCGACAACCCGCCCGAATATTCGGCTCCGCGCTCCCGCTCGGTTTCGGTGAGCGAGGGATCGTCACCCGCCTCCGGAACGAATTTGAGCCGGGTCACGAGATGGGTGAAATCTGCGAGGTCGGTCAGGATGACAGCCGGACTCGCGCCCGAATCGTATTGATCGCGAAAGCTTGCCAGCGCCGCGGCGACCTCACCGGACATCAGCGAGCCGAAGAGTTCGACAACGCGCGAGCGATCCGCGAGACCGAGCATGGAACGAACGGCGTCGGCATCCACCTGACCGCCGCCATGGGCGATCGCCTGGTCAAGCAGGGACAGGCCGTCCCGCACCGATCCTTCGGCGGCTCGGGCTATCATCGCAAGAGATTCGTCATCGATTCCGATGCCTTCCTGGGCAGCCACGCTGCGGAAATGCGAGACCAGGGCGCCGGTCTCGATCCGGCGCAGGTCAAAGCGCTGACAGCGCGACAGCACGGTGATCGGAACCTTGCGGATCTCGGTGGTCGCGAAGATGAACTTCACATGGGCCGGCGGTTCTTCCAACGTCTTGAGCAGGCCGTTGAAGGCCTGCGTCGAGAGCATGTGAACCTCGTCGATGATGTAGACCTTGTAACGGGCCGAGACCGGGCGATAGCGCACCTGCTCGATGATCTCGCGAATGTCGTCGATGCCCGTATGCGACGCGGCATCCATTTCGATCACATCGACGTGCCGGCCTTCCATGATGGCCTGGCAATGCTCGCCGGGAACAGCCAAGTCTATGCTCGGTTGATCGGTCTCATCGGTCTTGTAGTTCAGAGCGCGCGCCAGAATGCGCGCCGTTGTGGTCTTGCCGACACCGCGAACCCCGGTCAACATCCAGGCTTGGGCGATTCTTCCCGAAGAGAAGGCGTTGGTCAGGGTGCGAACCATGGGCTCCTGGCCGATCAGGTCGGTGAAATCCTTCGGACGATACTTCCGCGCCAGAACACGGTAAGGGCCCTGCTCAGCTGCCGGCTCCAGATGATTGACGCCTGATATCTCGTCCATGACCTTGTGCCGCGCTCCTGCTGTCCCGGTTTCATCCGGTCAAACCGCAACCCGCTCTTTCGGGGCCCGGCCGGATCATGGCCGGTTTTCCCACCGGCTGTCCATCCTGTTTGCCGGGACCGGTTCATCGTCCACGACGCACGTGGCGGCACCCGATAACCCGCAACCGGGCCGAAGCCCGACATCGGGCGGGAGGCCATCCGGGCATGCAGCCGAACGCGAACCGGAACGGACGATAGGGTGGGAGGCTGGCACGGTGACCCGTGCCGGGCTCGTTAGGGCTGCTTCCTTCCGGACCTGACCCGGTTGGCGAGTGGCTCGTCCACCACCAACCTCCCGCTGGAACATATCGTCAATCATCCGTCCAAATGCAAGCCAACCAGCCAAAATTCTGCTAGGTTCAGACAAATCCAACAATCGGCGGGATCAGAATGCCCATTTTCAACCTCGATGAGCGGCTCGCCCGAGACACAACACTTCTGACCCGTCTGGGTCTTTGCCAGTTGCGGCTGATGCATGACAGCCGCTGGCCCTGGATCATGCTGGTTCCGCAGCGCGAGGGCATCTGCGAGGTTTTCGACATGACCCCGCTCGACCAGACCATGCTGACCTTCGAAACGGCCATGACCGCCAAGGCGCTCAAACAGGTCACCGGCTGTGACAAGATCAATGTCGGCGCGCTCGGAAATCAGGTTCGACAGTTCCACCAGCACCTGATTGCCAGATCCGAGGGGGATGCGGCCTGGCCCGGACCGGTCTGGGGACACGGCGAGGCCCGGCCCTGGGACGATGCAGCCAGAACCGATTTCACGACGCGGCTTCTGGATGCATTGTGAAATCGCGACGCGTCATGCATCACATTTTCTCCTGAATCTGATTCCGATCTCGGAAAATATGCAGTAGATCTCGTCCATGTCAGTTTCCCTTTTTGATCACAATGCGCCGCACGGCGAAGCGAGCCGCTTGGTTGCGTTTTCGACCAACCGGCTCGACCGCCGCTCCGAACACCGCGATGAAAGCGAGTTGGGAAATGCCCTCAATGATCCCCGGACCCGCTATTTCGGGATCGCTCAGGGCCGGCTCGCCTTCAGGATCGACGGCGAAACACCACAAGGCTTGCTCCGGGCCGAGGATCTTGCGGGGTTCGAGCCGCAGACCGACAATGCGATACTGATCGGATGGGACCTCAAGGAGGCGCCGCATATTGCGGTTCCGCTGGCAATGGCAGCCGACGACCTGCCCGAGCCCTTCAAGGCAATCGATACTCGCTCGGTGTACCGTCAGGGTCTGCTCGACGAAGAAACGCTCGGCGCTTATGCGCTCGGCACCAGCCTTGTTGCCTGGGCACTGGCAAACCGGTTCTGCGGCGCCTGCGGCAATCCCATGACGCCCGAATCGGGAGGCTACCGGCGCAAGTGCCAAAGCTGCAGTCACACTGTGTTCCCGCGCACCGACCCGGTGGCGATCATGCTGGCCATAGACGAGGCGCGCGACCGTTGCCTGCTGGGCCGCAGCCCGCATTTTCCGCCCGGCATGTATTCCTGTCTTGCCGGTTTCATCGAACCGGGTGAAACGATGGAAGATGCCGTCAGGCGCGAGACGCTGGAGGAATCGGGCATCAGCATCGGCCGTGTCCGCTATCACGCCACCCAGCCCTGGCCGATGCCGCACTCCCTGATGATTGGCGTTTATGCCGAGGCAACCAGTTTCGATATCGATCCCGACACGACCGAGCTCGAGGATTGCCGCTGGTTCGACAGGAACGAGACCGAGGCCATGCTTGCCAATGTGCTGGGGGAAGACAAGGCATCAGCACCGCCACCGGGTGCAATCGCACACCGGCTGATGCGCGACTGGCTCGACTGGAAGCGCTGAAACTCAGCCCTCCTGTTCTTCCTCGATGGCACCGTTTTCAGCCAGCCTGAACGGATGAGCGGGATAGACACCGAGAATGCGAAGCTCCTTCGAGAAAAAGGCGAGCTCCTCCATGGCGCGCGCCACCGGCGCTTCGTCCGGATGGCCCTGGATATCGGCATAGAACTGGGTGGCGAAGAACTTTCCGCCAAGCTGATAGCTCTCGAGCTTGGTCATGTTGACGCCGTTGGTGGCAAAACCACCCATAGCCTTGTAGAGAGCCGCGGGAATGTTGCGAACCCTGAAGACGAACGTTGTGACGATGACCTCGTCAGTGACCGGACGGGGCGGAACGCTGGCATCCCGCGACAGCACCACGAAGCGGGTGACATTGGTCTCTGTGTCCTCGACGTTCTCGGCCAGGATATCAAGTCCGTAAAGATCGGCCGCCAGCTTTGGCGCAAATGCGGCCATGGACGTGTCGCCGGTTTCCGAAACCAGTTTCGCCGCACCGGCGGTATCGCCGGCCACCATGGGCTTCCAGCCATTGGCGCGCACGATCTTGCGGCACTGGCCAAGCGCATGGATGTGGCTGTGGACGGTTCTGATGTCCGACAGCGCCGCGCCGGGCAGAGCCATAAGCTGAAAATGGATCGGCATAAAATACTCGCCGACAATGTGCAGCTGCGATTCAGGCAACAGGTGATGGATGTCGGCCACACGACCTGCGATCGTGTTCTCGATCGGAATCATTGCCAGGTCGGCTTCCCCCTGCTCAAGCGCATTGAACGCATCCTCGAAGGTGGCGCAGGGCAACGGATCCATTTCCGGAAACATGTCGCGGCAGGCCATGTCGGAATTTGCGCCAAACTCGCCCTGAAAGGCGATGCGGTTGGTGGAAGTGGTCATGGGATGGTTCCGTTCAGAAGGCAGCGCTCTTAGCGGCCGGCGAGAATTTGGCGTGCGCGCTCAAGATCGGCGGGAGTATCGACACCGAGCGGAACCGAGTCAACGATGGCCACGTCAATGCGCATCCCGTCCTCCAGCGCGCGCAACTGCTCGAGTTTCTCACGCTTCTCGAGGGTGGATGGCGGCAATGCTACAAATCGCTCAAGCGCCGAGCGCCGCCAGGCGTAGAGCCCGATGTGATGATAAAGCGGCCCATCACCGTAGGGCGCCGTCGCCCGGGTGAAATAGAGAGCACGCAGAACTTTGTCGCCGACCGGGGTCCCGATCACCTTGACGATGCTCGGGTTGGTTTTCTCGGCCTCTTCGGCAATTTCAACGGCGATGGTTGCGAGATCTGCCGATGACGTTGCCAGGGGCTGGGCGGACTGCCGGATCGTTTCGGGTTCGATTGCGGGAATGTCGCCCTGGATGTTGAGGACGACGTCGATCCTGCCTTCGGGATCAAGCTTTGTCGCAGCTTCGTAAACCCGGTCCGACCCCGACTGGTGATCGTCCCGGGTCATGACCGCCTCGATGCCCGCGGCCTCGACCACCTCGGCGATTTGCTGCGAATCAGTGGCGACGGCGACGCGTCCGACGCCGGCCTTTTCGGCCTGACGGGCAACGCGGACCACCATGGGTACGCCGCCGATGTCGGCCAGCGGCTTTCCCGGCAGCCGCAGCGCGGCCATTCTGGCGGGAATGATGACGAGCATGGGCTCGTTGGCCTGTTTCATGATGGCTCCGGTCGGGGGTCTTCAGGGACGGTGGCAAAAAGTCTCACAACAGCTGCCACAAACAGTGTTGCAACAAAACTGCAAAAGACATAGGTTCCGCGCGATTTCAAGACTGGTTCGGACAATGCAGGACACTGGGCGGAACGCCGGACCGAAACGGAGCGACGGAACATGAACTCCTCATACTTCAATTCGGCTGCAGGCGCGTTTCTGGGCATTGTGTTTGTCCTGATGACACTTTCCATCGTCTCGGACGGAATTTATCACGCTGCCGAGCCGGAAACCGAAGGCTTTGCAATCGAGGTCGCGGAAGCGAGCACCGAGGACAGCGCTCCCGAGGAAGAAGCGGCACCGCAGGATATCGCGCCCCTGCTCGCCAGCGCTGATCCTGCCGCAGGCGAGAGTGTTTTCAGAAAGTGCGCAGCCTGCCATAGCAACGACCCCTCGAACGCCAACAAGGTTGGCCCGGGCCTGTGGAATATCATCAACCGCCCCGTCGCAACCCATGCCGATTTCAACTATTCGTCGGCCTTGGTCGAATACTCCGAAGGCGGTGAAGTTGAGTGGACCTACGAGCGTCTGAACAACTTCCTGGCCGGACCGAAGGAGTACATCCCCGGAACCTCCATGGGCTTTGCCGGCCTGAAAAAGATCGAGGAACGGGCAGATATTCTGGCCTATCTGCGTACGGTTGCCGACACACCCCCGCCGCTGCCTGAAGCTGCTGCCGAAGACGCTGCTCCCGCAGAAGAAGCTGCACCAGCTGAAGAGAGCATGCCAGCCGAAGAGGCCGCACCGGCTGAAGAGACTGTGCCTGCCGAGGCCGAAGCTTCGGAAGAGCCGGCTACGGAACCGACCGAGTAGGTTTCTTCCTGCTCCAGGACTTGAAAAGCCGGGCTTCGCGCCCGGCTTTTTTGTAGCCATTGCAGTGTTTTTTTGATCATGCCCTGCAAGTGCCCAAGAACTGGCCTATTCTCTTGTGAATGAATTTACCAAAGGAGAACCTGTCGCCATGACCATTCGCCTCTTCCCGCCCCTGATTGTCCTGGCGATGATGATGGCCATCCAGCCCGGACTGAGTGCCGAACCGGAATGGCGGCATGCCACGGCGCTGGTGGGAGAGCCGAAATATTCCGAAGGCTTCGAACGCTTCGGCTACGTCAACCCGGACGCGCCGAAAGGCGGCACCCTCAATCTGTCGGCATCCGATTCCTTCGACACGCTCAATCCCATTCCGGCCAAGGGAGATCTGGCCGTCGGTCTAGAGCTGGTGTTCGAAACCCTTATGACCAGTTCGGAAGACGAGATCGCCGCCAATTACGGGCTTCTCGCCGAAGCGGTGCGCTTCCCGGAGGATTACTCCTGGGTTTCCTACCGGCTTCGGGAAGATGCCCGCTGGCACGACGGCGAGCCCGTGACCGCCGAGGACGTGGTCTGGAGCTTCGAGCAGACGGTTGCGCACAATCCTCAGCGCGAATTCTACTACCGGCATGTGGTCAAGGCTGAAAAGACCGGCCCGCGCGAAATCACCTTCACCTTCGACGAGAAGAACAACAAGGAACTGCCCAAGATCGTGGGCGAGCTGCTCATCCTGCCCCAGCACTGGTGGGAAGTCACCGAGGGCGAGCAGCGCGCAATCGACGAGACAACGCTTCTGCCGGTGATGGGGTCCGGTCCCTACCGGATCGCAAATATCCGTCCCGGTGAAAGCATGGACTTCGAGCGGGTCGAGGACTACTGGGGCAAGGATCTCAACGTCAATGTCGGACGCCACAATTTCGACCGCGTCACCTATACCTATTTCGGCGACCGGAATGTCGAATTCGAAGCCTTCAAGGCCGGCGATGTTGACTTCTGGCGCGAAAATGAAGCCAAACGTTGGGCGAATTCCTATGATTTTCCCGCCGTTCTGGAAGGCAAGATCGTGCGGGAGGAGCCGGAGAATCTCTACCGCTCCTCGGGCGTTCTCGTCGGCTTCATTCCCAATCTGCGACGCGAGAAATTCTCCGATCCGCGGGTCCGCCGGGCTCTGAACCTGGCCTATAATTTCGAGGATCAGAACAAGAACCTGTTCTTCGATCAGTATGAGCGCATTGACAGCTATTTCTACGGCACCGAGTTGGCCTCTTCAGGCCTGCCTGAAGGACAGGAGCTCGAGATCCTCGAAAACCTGCGCGGCCAGATTCCGGAAAGCGTCTTCACCACAGCCTATGAGAACCCGGTGGGCGGCAATGAGCGCGACGTCCAGGCAAACATGCGCACGAACCTGCGGGAGGCCATTTCCCTGTTCCGGGAGGCCGGTTACGAGTTGCGCGATGGCCGGATGGTCAATTCCGAGACGGGCGAGCCGTTTACCTTCGAGATCCTGCTCAATGGGTCCATCATCGAGAAAGTTGCGCTGCCCTATGCCGAGAACCTCAAGCGGATCGGTGTGGATGTCAGCGTGCGGGTTCTCAGCGACTCCTCGCAATACACCAACCGCCTCAGGTCGCGCGATTTCGACATGATCTATTCCGGCTGGGGCCAGAGCATGTCGCCGGGCAATGAGCAGGCCGAATACTGGGGTTCGGATGCGGCGGGACGCGAGGGCTCGGCCAACTATGCCGGGATCGCTGATCCCGCAATCGACCAACTGGTCAAGCAGGTGGCTTTCGCCAAGGACCGCGAGACACTGATCGCTACCGTCCGGGCGCTCGACCGGGTTCTGCTGGCCAATCATTTCGTCGTGCCCACCTACACGCTGCGCCACTCGCGGCTGGCTTATTGGGACTACATCACCCACCCCGAGGAATTGCCCTACTATGGCATCGGTTTTCCCGACGTCTGGTGGTATGCGGGCAAGGAATAGCGCTGCCACGTGGTCCGGCCCTTGCTTTGAGAGATACATTCGATTCTCAATTGGCTGACCGCGAATCACTCCAAGGCCGGATCCGCCAGTCCAGGAAAGACACCTTTTGACACGACCGACCTGCGCAACGATCAAACAGCTCGCCCCGGCCGATCCATCCGGTGAGGCGCGCTGATGGGCGCCTATATTCTCAGACGCCTGCTGTTGATGATCCCGACGATCATCGGGATCATGGCCATCTCCTTCGCCGTGATCCAGTTCGCGCCCGGCGGTCCCGTGGAACAGGTCATCGCCCAGCTGACCGGCCAGGGCGATTCGGCGACTGACCGGATCTCCGGGAGCGGCGGCGACAATCAGGGCTTTCAGGGGCAGGAATTCAACGATGATGTGACGTCGCAGTATCGCGGCGCCCAGGGGCTCGATCCGGAATTCATCGCCAAGCTCGAGGCGCAGTTCGGCTTCGACAAGCCGCCGCTCGAACGCTTCGGGCTGATGATGTGGAATTACATTCGCTTCGATTTCGGTGAAAGCTACTTCCGCAGTATCGATGTCATCGACCTGATTGCGGAAAAACTCCCGGTCTCGATCTCGCTGGGTGTTTGGATCCTGTTGCTGTCCTACCTGATCTCGATCCCGCTCGGGATCAAGAAAGCGATCTCCGACGGTTCACGCTTCGACGTGTGGACCTCCGGACTGATTATCGTCGCCTATGCCGTCCCGGGCTTTCTGGTCGGCATCATGCTGATCGTGGTTTTTGCCGGGGGGTCTTTTTTCGACTGGTTCCCGCTCAGAGGGCTGACATCGGACAATTTCTCCGAGCTGAGCCTGTTCGGGAAGATCGTCGACTATTTCTGGCATTTGACGCTACCCCTCATTGCGCTTGCGCTGTCGGCGTTCGCGACCACGACACTGCTGACCAAGAACTCCTTCATCGACGAGATCCGCAAGCAGTATGTGACCACGGCACGCGCCAAGGGGCTGACCGAGCGCCAGGTGCTTTACCGGCACGTTTTCCGCAACGCCATGCTGATCATCATCGCCGGCTTCCCGGGCGCCTTCATCTCGGCCTTCTTTTCCGGTTCGCTGCTGATCGAGACGATCTTCACGCTGGACGGCCTCGGCCGCCTGGGTTTTGAATCGATCATCCGGCGAGATTATCCGGTTGTGTTTGCAACGCTGTTCATCTTCTCGCTTATGGGGCTCGTCGTCGGCCTGATTTCCGACCTCGTCTACACTTGGGTGGATCCGCGAATCGATTTCGAGAAGAGGGATGTCGGATGAACGCGCCCTCCTCAACCATGGATGATGCCTACGATTCAAAGGGCCGGCCGAAAGGCTGGTTGTCGCCGACGAACCGGCGTAGGTGGGCCAATTTCAAGGCCAACCGCCGGGGCTACTGGTCCTTGTGGATCTTCATGATCCTGTTCATCGCCAGCCTGCTGGCTGAGTTCATCGCCAATGACCGGCCGATCCTCGTTTCCTACAAGGGTGAGATCCTCTATCCGGTCGCCGTCGACTATCCTGAAGAAAAGTTCGGCGGCTTCCTTGCCCGGACCGACTATCGCGATCCCTTCATCCGGGAGGAGATTGAGGCCAATGGCTGGATGCTATGGCCGCCCATCCGCTATTCCTACACCACTGCCAATTCCTACATTCCCCATTCGGCGCCGACAGCCCCCTTCTGGCTGATGGACGAAGAAACCCGCTGCCAGGCCTATCCGCTGGGAGACGAGGACCCCGGCTGCACGCTTGGCAACATGAACTGGCTCGGCACCGACGATCAGGCGCGCGACGTGACCGCACGCATGATCTACGGCTTCAGGATCTCGGTGCTCTTCGGGTTGACGCTCACAGTCTTCTCGGCGGTGATCGGCGTTGCCGCAGGCGCCGTGCAGGGCTATTTCGGCGGCTGGACCGACCTTCTGCTGCAGCGATTCATCGAGATCTGGTCATCGATGCCAGTTCTCTACATCCTGCTGATCATTGCAGCCGTTCTGCCTCCGGGGTTCTGGATCCTGCTCGGCATCATGCTGCTGTTTTCCTGGGTCGCCTTTGTGGGGGTGGTTCGGGCGGAGTTCCTGCGGGCTCGAAACTTCGAATACGTCAATGCCGCTCGCGCACTCGGCGTCGGCAACGGCACGATCATGTTCCGACATCTCCTGCCGAACGCGATGGTGGCAACCCTGACCTTCCTGCCTTTCATCCTGTCAGGCTCGATCACAACGCTGACGTCGCTCGATTTCCTCGGGTTCGGGCTTCCGCCCGGATCTCCCTCGCTTGGCGAACTGATCGCCCAGGGCAAGCGCAACCTGCAGGCGCCGTGGCTGGGCCTGACGGCCTTCTTCACCATTTCGATCATGCTGTCGCTGCTGATCTTCATTGGCGAGGCGACACGTGACGCCTTCGATCCGCGAAAGACGTTCCGATGAGTGCGGCTGCCAAAAACCAGGAGCCGCTGCTTTCGGTGCGCGACCTTTCGGTGGCGTTCCATCAGGAAGGCAACAGCCAACTCGCCGTCGACCGGATCTCGTTTGACATCAAACGCGGTGAGACTGTCGCGCTTGTGGGTGAGTCCGGTTCGGGAAAGTCGGTATCGGCGCTGTCCGTGCTCAAGCTCCTGCCCTACCCGGCGGCCAGCCATCCCAGCGGTGAAGTGCTGTTCAAGGGTCAGGATCTGCTCGCGGCAAGGGAGCCGGAAATCCGCGACGTTCGCGGCAACTCCGTCACCATGATCTTCCAGGAGCCGATGACCTCGCTCAACCCGCTGCAGACGGTGGAGAAACAGGTTTCGGAAATCCTGCATCTGCACCAGCCGATTGCCGCAGACGAGGCACGCAGACAGGTCATCGAACTGCTCGATCAGGTCGGGATCCGGGACCCTCGGCAAAGGCTCGCGTCCTATCCGCACCAGCTCTCGGGCGGCCAGCGTCAGCGGGTGATGATCGCCATGGCACTTGCCAACCGTCCCGAACTGCTGATTGCCGACGAACCGACCACGGCGCTTGACGTCACGGTACAGGCCCAGATCCTCGAACTGCTCAAGGATCTCAAGACCCGGCACGGGATGGCGATGCTGTTCATCACCCATGATCTGGGGATCGTCCGGAAATTCGCAGACAGGGTCTGCGTCATGACCAAGGGCCAGATCGTCGAAACAGGGCCCACGGCCGAGATCTTCGAGACCCCTCAGCACGAGTACACAAAGCATCTGCTTTCTGCCGAACCCAAAGGCAACCCTCCACCACGGGCCGAAACCGCACCGATGGTGATGCAGGCCCGCGATGTGAAGGTCTGGTTCCCGGTGAAGCAGGGCTTTCTGCGCCGCACCGTCTACCACATCAAGGCGGTGGACGGGCTTTCACTCGACCTGAGAGCGGGCCAGACACTTGGCGTGGTGGGCGAGTCCGGATCGGGGAAGACGACGCTCGGCCTTGCGCTGATGCGGCTGATCCGCAGCCAGGGCGAAATCCATTTCAACAAGCTGCCGCTGCATGAGCGCAGTTTCAAGCAGATGAAGCCGCTCAGAAGTTCCATGCAGGTGGTGTTCCAGGATCCGTTCGGATCGCTCAGCCCGCGCATGTCGATCGCGGACATTGTCGGAGAGGGGCTTGCCATCCATGCACGCGAACTTTCGGCCAAGGAGCGCGACCGCGAAGTCGCCAATGCGCTTGAAGAGGTCGGGCTCGATGCAGCGACGCGCTGGCGCTATCCGCATGAGTTTTCCGGCGGCCAGCGGCAGAGAATAGCCATTGCCCGGGCCATGGTGCTCAAGCCCCGCTTCGTCATGCTCGACGAGCCGACCTCGGCGCTCGACATGAGCGTTCAGGCACAGGTGGTCGATCTGCTGCGTGATCTTCAGGCCAGGCATGAACTCGCCTATCTTTTCATCTCCCACGACCTCAAGGTGGTACGGGCACTCGCCAACGACGTGATCGTCATGCGTGCAGGCAAGGTGGTCGAGGCGGGTTCGGCCGACAAGATCTTCGACAGGCCGGAAACCGATTACACGAAGGCGCTGATGGCAGCGGCCTTCAACCTCGAAGCGACCACGACCGGTGTCGTGAGCGAATAGATCTCCGGAGACTTGATGAGCGAAAACAACAACCCCGGGCGCATCCTATTGTCCCTGACCGGCTGGGCCCCCGATGTCTGGCTGAAGCAACTGGCTGAAACCGCCCCACACCGCAAAACGGTGGTCGAACCCGAGGGTGAATCCGATCCGAGCATCGAATATGCAGTGGTCTGGAAACCGAGACCCAAGGCCCTGGGCAAATTGCCCCGGCTCAAGGCCATCTTCTCGGTGGGCGCCGGTGTGGACCATGTGTTCTCCGATCCGGACCTGCCGGATGTTCCCATCGTTCGGGTGGTCTCACCCGACCTGACCGCGCGCATGAGCGAATATGTGGTGTGGCAGGTGCTCGACCATCACCGCCTCGGCCCGCGCTACCGGCAACAGCAGCTGGACCGGATCTGGGAAGAGGATCGCGACCAGCCGGCGGCTTCAGAAATCTCCGTCGGCATCATGGGACTTGGTGAACTGGGCACCGATGCGGCTTTGAAACTGCGCTGCCTGGGCTTCAAGGTTTCGGGTTGGTCGCGGACCGCCAAGAATGTCGAGGGCGTGATCTGCCATGCGGGGAGCGAGGGGCTCGACCCGTTTCTCGCTACGTCCGATATCATCGTGGTGCTGCTGCCCCTGACCCCGGATACGCGCGAGATCCTGAACAAGGACCTGTTTGCGAGAATGACCAAACGGGGGCCGCTCGGGGCGCCGATCCTGATCAATGCGGGCCGTGGTGGGCTGCAGAACGAGGCCGACATCCTCAACGCGCTCGACACCGGTCAACTGTCTGCAGTGACCCTCGATGTCTTCCAGCAGGAACCTCTGCCTGCAGACAGCCCGTTCTGGGCCCACCCGAAAGTGACAGTCACGCCGCATTCTGCAGCGGCATCAATGCCAGCTTCGCTGATCGGGCCCATGGTGGCGCAGATGGACGCCCACGACCGGGGCGAGCCTCTCACCAATCTCGTCGATCGCAAGGCAGGCTACTGACGAAAAATGTGCTGCCGGCGTTCGGAACGGCACTCGGTTCGCACGACGATAGTCTGCAGGACAGGTCACAGGCCTCAGGGCCGGCGATAGCCGGTTGGCGGGCCGTACAGTCTCGCGATGCGGTCAATGGCTGCGGCCAGCGGTTCCCGCGTAACTGTCATCGTGCCACCGGAGGCATGGAGCAGCGTGTGCTCGTCTTCCAGAAACCCGACATGGCCTTTCCAGAACACCAGATCGCCGCGTTTCAAGCCATCAACGGACGGGTCGATGGCGTCGCCAAGGCCGGCCGCCTGCTGATCGGAATCCCGCGGCGCGTTCCGTCCGGTCATGGCCAGCGCTATCTGCACAAGTCCCGAGCAATCGATCCCAAATCCCGAGCGGCCGCCCCAGAGATAAGGGGTCTCAATGAACATGGCGGCGACAGCTACCGGATCCGTGAAGGCGGCGTTTTCGATAGGCTTGAGATGAGCGGCGATCATGGCCGAACCGTCAGCCAGAACCGCATACTCCGTACCCCTGGTATCCGCGCGGCCTGAAATCTCCACCCGGCTCCCCATTGAAAGCGCGTGAACCGGCGGAAAGCGCAGATCGGGACCGGGATAGACAAAGCTCCGGGGGGTGCAGACGGCATGGGTGGGGGCAGCCGGTATCGCGGAAAGACATCGATGAGGGAGATAGCCGACATAACCATCGGCATCGAGCTGGACCCAGGCCCAGCCTTCCTGGCGGTCGAACACGCGCAAGGTCTCACCGAAGAGCGCTTCGGTATCGATGGCTGACGCGGGATCAGGTTGCGGGTGCAGCTTGGCGAGTGGTGTGATCACCTGCGCCGCCGTCCCTTCGACATAACGTTGAGCCGACACGACGTCCCTTAGCCTGATGTCCGCCAGATCAGACCTGCAGGCGTTCAGGCGGCGGTCGAGCGCTTTGGGTTCAGAGCCAGTCATGACGGCTGCGAAGCCTCCGGCGCGGCAAGCTTGCGGCCTTCCATGATGATGATGTCGCCAAGCCTTTCGACAAACAGAGCACCCTCCACGGTGCGTTTGATCACGACGTTGCGGCGGTCCCGCTCGTCCCGGATGCGGCGCACGAGCCCCATGTGCCCCATCGTGTCGAGCGCTCGCGTGATCACGGGCTTGGTCACGCCCAGAAGAGCTGCGAGGCCACGCACCGTGTGCGGCGGAGGGGCGAGATAGATATGCAGCAGGATCGCGACCTGTCGGACCGTCAGGTCAGGTCCGATGACACGGACATGCTCAAGCGTGGCGGCATGCCACAGGCCGAGCGCTTCCGAGGGCCTGAGATCGAGTGACATGACGCACGCCTCATTCGTTACGGAACCGTACTACCTTGAACGAAACATCGGTGTTGTGCAAGCCGGCCCCGCCGGATTGGCAGGCTTTCGCCACATAGCTTTATCCGCGACGGTTTGCATCCGCCTCAGGCCGGATAGCGCCGGCTGATGACATCGTAGAGCGCACGGATTGCCTGCGCCTCTCCGCCCACAGGCGCGTGCGGCTTTTCCTTGGGCGACCAGGCAAAGATATCGAGATGCGCCCAGCTGATCTCCGGTTCGACAAACCGTTTGAGGAACAATGCGGCGGTAATCGAACCCGCCATGCCGCCCGCGGGCGCATTGGTCAGATCGGCGATCCGCGCCTTGACGTCGGCTTCATAGGGCTTGTGGAGCGGCATTCGCCAAAGCGGATCGGAAACCGCGCGCGATGCCTGCGAGATCTCGTCGGCGAGCATTTCATCGTCGGTGTAAAAGGGAGGCAGATCGGGACCAAGCGCCACACGCGCAGCACCGGTCAACGTCGCCATGTCGATGACGAGGTCCGGCTCATCCTCGCAGGCATAGCTCAGCGCATCGGCCAGAACCAGCCGACCCTCGGCGTCGGTATTGTCGATCTGGACGGTCAGGCCCTTTCGACTTTCGAGCACATCGCCAGGCCGGAACGCCGAGGCAGATATGGAATTCTCGACTGCCGGGACAAGCACACGCAGATCAACCGGAAGCCCTGCATCCATGATCATCATCGCCAGTCCCAACACATTGGCGGCGCCGCCCATGTCCTTCTTCATCAAAAGCATCGAGGACGCCGGCTTGATGTCGAGCCCGCCGGTGTCGAAGCAGACCCCCTTGCCCACCAGTGCGATCTTGGCGGCACCCTTTCGGCCCCAGCGCATGTCCAGCAACCGTGGCGCTTCAGCTGCCGCCCGGCCAACCGCATGGATCATGGGAAAGCCCCGGTCGAGCAGGTCGGAGCCGGAAACAACAGTGGTCTCCGCCTGGTAGTGTTCTGAAAGCCCGCGAAAAGCCTTTTCGAGGGCATCGGGACCCATGTCATTTGCGGGCGTGTTGACGAGATCGCGGGCGAGTGTCACGCCTGCAACGGTGCGGGTGATCGCGGCTGCATCCGCGTCCGCCGGGATTGCCAGCCGCGGCCCTGCCGGTGCCGGTTTCTTGTATTTCTCGAAGCGGTAGGCGCCCATTCCGAATGCCAGCGCCATGTCGGCGCCCGAAACTTGCGATGTTTCAATGTGCCATTCCCCTTCCGGCAGCATGCGGGCCAGCTTGCCGCCGATGAAGGGATGGCAGTCCGAGGCATCGCCAAGCCCGAACAGCGCTCCGGCCAATTTGCCATCAGGACCGGGGACAAGAAGAAGGCTGCCCTCTGCCCCCGTAAAACCTGCGGCTTTTGCCCAGGTCAGCACCGTTTGGTCGATCTGCTCCCGTTCCAGATCCTTGCCAGACACGGCCCAGACAGGCAGCGAATCTCCTGAAACAGGCACAAACGGCGATGATCGTTCAGTAAGCTCAAACGGCGGCATGGTTTCTCCACTCGGGTTGGTGATCAGGGTTCGTGCGCGATGAATGGCTTCGCAGGTGCAGGCGAAGAATCGCGTGTTAACGGTTGATTAGGGTTAACAGATTATTGCTTGAACGAATATCGCGGCTTTCCCGTCACAGGGTCACCCCCGCGCCGAAGCCAACGTGTAACCCGCCCAACCGGGGATCAGGTCCATGTACAAGCCAGGTATCCGCTCCAAATCCTCTCGCCGCCTGCTGACCGCCGTCTGCATTGCAGCACTTGGCGTGTCGCTCGCCGGTTGCGCTTCCAAGGGGCAGCTGACCACCGGCTCGATTCCTTCGACGAACAAGCCGTTGGAGGCAATGAACGCAGCCGAGCTGCTTTCAGCTTCCGAGCGATTCGGCCGGGCCTATGATAGGAACCCGAAAGATCCCGCGGTGGGCATGAAATACGCGTCTGTTCTCACCATGAGCGGGCGAGCCACTCAGGCTCTTGCGGTGATGCAGCAGGTCGCCATCCACAATCCGACCGACCGGACGGTGCTTGCCGGCTACGGCAAGGCGCTTGCCGGCGCCGGGCAGTTCGACAAGGCCCTCGACGCCATCCGGCGGGCACAGACACCCGACCGGCCAGACTGGCAGTTGCTCTCCGCCGAAGGCGCCATTCTCGACCAGATGGGCGATCCCGCCAGCGCACGCGAGCGCTATCGCAAGGCGCTCGATCTCAAGCCCAACGAGCCCTCGATCCTTTCCAATCTCGGCATGTCCTATGTGCTGCAGGGCGATCTGAGAACGGCCGAAACCTATTTGACCTCCGCCGTCCGCCAACCCGGCGCAGACAGCCGGGTTCGGCAAAACCTTGCCTTGGTTGTAGGGCTTCAGGGCCGCTTCGGCGAAGCTGAAAAGATCGCCAGCACCGAACTCTCACCGGAACAGGCCCAGGCCAATGTAAGCTACCTGCGCAGCATGCTGTCGCAGCAGAACGCATGGAACAAGCTCAAGAACGACGACAGCCGAAACACCAACTGATTCAGTATCAGGTCTTTTCCGGAGCCTTTCCCAACATGCATGCAGCGGAGTGCCGATGTTTACGGCCCTTCGGACGTCTCGTTGTCTACGCCCGGAAGATGAAGGAAATGGCCGCATTCTGTTGCCGTCATTTCGGCTTCGAGGCGGTTTCCAGAGACAATGACCGCGTTGTGGAGCTGCGTCCACGCAACGGCGTGATGACGATCCACCCAGCATCCAAGGGACAGAAGATCGGCCAGTCACTGGTCAAGCTCGTTTTTGATGTCCAGGATGTCGAGAGCTCTTTTGCAACCGCCCGCGAGTCCGGCCCCGTCTTCGACAATCCCATCTCAGTGTCGAGCCGGGCCTTTTCGGTCTAGCGACCGCTATCCTTTTTTGGTCGCGCTTTGCTGCAGGAGCCGGCTCAGTTGAAATTGTCCATGACCTGGATGGCGGCAGGGCCGAGGATGACGCCGATCAGCACCGGGAGAAAGAACAGGATCATCGGCACAGTCAGCTTGGGTGGAAGCGCCGCGGCCTTCTTCTCCGCCTCGGTCATGCGCGCATCTCGGCTTTCCTGGGCGAGAACCCGAAGTGCCTGGGCGATGGGCGTCCCGTAGCGTTCCGACTGGATCAGCGCCTGGGTTACCGATTTCACCGCATCGAGACCGGTGCGGCTTCCCAGGTTCTCGAAAGCCACCCGCCGGTCCTGCAGGTAGGAGAGTTCGGCAGTCGTCAGGACGAATTCCTCCGCCAGGGCGGTGGACTGAATGGCGATTTCCTCGGCCACCCGCTTCATCGCCGCTTCGATGGAAATCCCCGATTCCACGCAGATCAGCAGCAGGTCAAGCGCATCCGGCCATGCCAGCTTGATCGACTGCTGGCGTTTCTTGGACTGGTTGGAGACAAAGATGTTCGGCGCGTAAAAGCCTGCATAGGCGGCAACGATACACGCCAGCATCCGCACCGTGGTCGGCTTGTCCGTCATGTTTTCAAGCACGAAGACATAGACCACCGCTGCCATCAGAAAGAAGAACGGCAGCACGAAGCGCGCCAACAGGAACATGTTGAGCGCATTCTGTGTCCGGTAGCCGGCAGCCCTCAGCTTGGCCACCGTTGCGTCGTCGGCAAGCGCCTTGCGCAGATTGAGTTGCTCGACGATACCGCGCACCGACGAATTGTTGTGAGACCGCAATCCGACGCTCTTGGAGTTGCCGCGCGATTGTTCCGAATGCAGGCGCGCACGTTCGCGGGCACGGATCTCGTCCCGCTCGAGCGCTGCCGACTTCATCCGCGCATCGAGATCACCACGCTCGAAATAGGGGGCGAGAACCGTAAACAGTGTCGCGAATACGGCCACGGAAACCAGAATCGGAACCAGATAGGCCGGGTCGGTGAGGGAAGACGCGATATCGGAAAGCATGGTTCGCCTGCCCTAGATGTCGAAGTTGATCATGTTGCGCATCACCAGAATGCCGATCGACATCCAGATCGCCGATGCGCCGAGAATGAGGTGTCCCCGACTGTCGGTGAAGAGGATCATGATGTAGTCGGGTGATGTGAGATAGACGAGTGTGGCAACGATGAACGGCAACGCCCCGATGATGACGGCAGACGCCTTGGCTTCCATCGACAATGCGTTGATTTTCGCCTTCATCTTCTTGCGGTCGCGCAAGACACGCGAAAGATTGCCGAGCGCTTCCGACAGATTGCCGCCGGCCTGCGCCTGAATGGCAATGACGATGGCAAAGAAGTTGGCTTCCGACAGCGGAATCCGGCTGTAGAGCCTGCCGCACGCCTCCGGTACACTCATGCCCATCTGCTGCGCTTCGACGATGCGCTTGAATTCGGTCCGGACCGGCTCCTGGCCTTCGCCGGAGATCATGCGTATCGCATCGTTGAGCGGCAGTCCTGACTTGATGGAGCGGACCATGATATCCAGCGCGTTCGGGAATTCATTCAGGAACGCCTTGAGGCGTCGGTTGCGCAGAAAGCCGATAACCCAACGCGGAACGCCGGCCCCGAAAATGATTCCGATCCCGATGCCTACAAACAGGCTTCCATAGGCAACGAAGGCCATCAGACCGGCAAGGAGCCCGAACACAATCGAAATCAGGATGAACTGTTTCATCGACAGTGAAAGGCCTGCCTGACTGATCTTGTCCTTCAGGGGCGGCGAGGTTCGCCGGTCGTTTTCCTTGTTCTTCTCTTCAAGCGTCTTGAGCGAATCCTGAACCGATTTGCGGCGCTTGTTGGCCTCGGCCAGACGATCGCGCGCTGCCGACGCCTTGGACCTGTCGGTTTCGGCCGCCTTGACACGCTTGACGCGGTTCTGGGTCCGGCGGTCGCCCTCGATCCGGCTGTAAAGCACGCCATAGCCAAGAGCCCCGGCCGAAAGTGCGGCAAGAGCGATGATGGCGACGACAACTGTATCCAGACCAAACACGCGGGCGTCTCCTTATGAAGCGATCTTTTCCATGGCGTCGAGCGCCGCGGCCAGACGCTTGTCTTCGCCGTAATAGCGGGCACGGTCCCAGAAATGCGGCCGACCGATGCCGGTCGAGCGGTGTTCGCCGATGATCCGGCCGTTGGCGTCCTCGCCGGTCATGTCGTATTTCATCAGGTCCTGGGTGATGAGCACATCGCCTTCCATGCCAACCACCTCGGTGATGTGGGTGATCCGGCGGGAGCCGTCACGGAGACGCGTTGCCTGGATAACGACATCGACGGATCCGGCGATGATCTCGCGCACTGTCTTTGCGGGCAGTGTGAAGCCACCCATGGCAATCATCGATTCCATACGGCTCAGGCATTCGCGCGGGCTGTTGGCGTGAATCGTTCCCATGGAACCGTCGTGACCGGTGTTCATGGCCTGCAGAAGGTCGAACACCTCGGGTCCGCGCACCTCGCCGACGATGATGCGTTCGGGCCGCATGCGAAGGCAGTTCTTGACCAGATCGCGCATGGTGATCTCGCCTTCGCCCTCGATGTTGGGCGGGCGGGTTTCCAGACGCACCACATGCGGCTGCTGCAGTTGCAGTTCGGCGGAGTCTTCGCAGGTGATGATGCGTTCATCGGAGTCGATATAGGCCGTCAGGCAGTTCAGCAGCGTGGTCTTGCCCGAGCCGGTGCCTCCCGAGATCACGACGTTGCAGCGGACCCGGCCGATGATCTGCAGGATGACCGCACCTTCCGGGGTGATCGCGCCGAACTTGACCAGCTGATCGAGCGTCAGCTTGTCCTTCTTGAACTTACGAATGGTGAGCGCGGTGCCGTCAATGGCCAGCGGTGGCGCGATGACGTTGACACGCGAACCGTCGGGAAGCCGGGCGTCGCAGATCGGACTCGATTCATCGACACGGCGGCCGACCTGGCTGACGATACGCTGGCAGATTGACAAAAGCTGGCCGTTGTCGCGAAACCGGACATCGGTCTCCTGCACCTTGCCGGCGACTTCGATGTAGGTCTTGCCGGATCCGTTGACCATGATGTCGGCGATGTCGTCACGCGCCAGAAGCGGCTCGAGCGGGCCGTATCCGAGCACGTCATTGCAGATGTCATCGAGCAGTTCTTCCTGCTCGGCGATCGACAGGGCGAAGTTCTTGATCGTGATGATATCGTTGACGATATCGCGGATTTCCTCACGCGCGCTTTCCGCATCGAGTTTGGCGAGCTGAGACAGGTCGATGGTATCGATAAGGGCCGAGAAAACCTGGCTCTTGGTATCGTAATAAGCCTCGTTGCGGGTCGATTTTCGCTTGGCCGGCGGCTCTTCACGGCGCTGCACGGCAACCGGCTCGGGTTTGGGTCTTGGCGCCGGCTCCGGGGCAGGCGCCATTACGGGAGCGGGCGGCGCGGAAACCGGAGCGCTCTCACTGACTTGAGGCGCCGCCGGAGCCTCGGCTGCGGCCGGCGGCTTCGGCATCGGGCTCATCGGCGTCTTGCCGGATCCGTCATTGCTGCGTTTGCCGAACATGGTGTTGCGAACTCCAGTCTGCCTGTTACTTGCGGCCGAGCAGGCCCATGAGGGACGAAAGGCCGGCCTTCTTGCGTTTCTTCACTTCCGCGCGTCCGGTGACGACATGCGCGATCTGCGACATGGACTCTGCAACGGGCGATTTCGCCGCCGATTCAGCAATCATCAGGCCCGAATTTGCAGCTTCACCGAACAGCGGCGCATCAAACGGGATGATGGCAAGCGGCTCCACCTCCAACGGATCGCAGAACACGTCCGGAGCGATCTCCGGGCGTTTTGCCAAACCGACCTGGTTGAGGATGAGGTAGGGCGGGTGATCATTGGGCCGGAGCTTGCGCAATGTGTCGAACAGGTTCTTCGTGTTGCGAAGATTGGCGAGATCCGGCGTCGCGGTGATGACGATCTCATCGGCCGCACACAGGATCTTGCGCGACCAGTCGGACCACAGATGCGGCACGTCCAGAACCGAAATCGGCGCGTTGCGCTGCACGATGTCGAGAATTGGCAGGAACGCGTCGCCCGCGAAATCATAGGTGCGGTCAAGCATCGACGGCGCCGCAAGCATTGAAAGATGTTCGGAGCATTTGGCGAGAAGGCGGTCAAGGAACACCTCGTCGAGGCGGTCCGGAGAGAACACCGCTTCGGCAATGCCTTGAGCGGGATCATTGTCGAAGTTGAGATTGGCGGTGCCGAAGGCAAGGTCTAGATCGGCGAGGATGACCTCGCTCGAGAACAGGTTGGAGATGCTCCAGGCGCAATTGTGCGCAAGCGTCGAGGACCCAACACCGCCCTTGGCGCCGACAAAAGCAATTGACTTGCCGAGCGGTGCCGCATCGGGATCAACGAATATGGTCGATATCACGCCGATTACATCCGCCATCGACACGGGCGCCACGATGTATTCGGACACCCCGTTGCGAACGAGTTCGCGGTAGAGCGAGACATCGTTGACGTGGCCGATCACCACCACGCGCGTGTCCGGATCGCAGTAATTGGCCAGTTCGCCGAGTTCAGCGATCAGCGTTTCGGCATCGGCACGGGTTTCGAGAATGAGAAGGTTCGGCGTCGGAGAGGACGAGAACATGTTGGTTGCCGCCGACACGCCGCCGGAGTTCACCCGGAGATTGACCTTGGCCATCCGGCGGTCCTCGCCGCAGCGCTCCATGGTTTTGGCAAGTCCCTCGGTCTCGTAGAAAACATGGACCGAGATGCGCGGCAAAGGCCTGATCCGGTCAAAATCACCGCGTGCAGGCGTATCCGCCGCCGGATCGACAGGCGTGGATTGCTCTAGCTCATACTCAAGGTTTGTCATTGCCGTTGTCCTGCTTCAGGTGTCGCGCGCCAGTCTTCATTCATCAATTGGTCCCGAGGCCAGCGCCGCTTTCGCGATAGGTCTGAATGACCTGCGAGCGGCGCTCCGCATCAATCGGCGACATCCCGCGAGGCGCGATGAGATCTCCGGGGTTGGCGATCTGCGCGGCCAGATTGCTCTGGTACGCGCAACCGAAATTGGCCCAATGCTTGTTTTCGCTCGTGTCGGCCACAAGATCGTCCGGCCAGCGGCCGCACTGACCGGTCGAAGCCGAGATGGCGAGATAGGCGATCCGGATCGGTGCCGCATCGTTGGGCGAGGAGGCATTGTAAGGCGAGGTAAGAATGCGATTGCGCGGAATGCCCTCGTTCTGAAGGATGGTGGCCACCTCGCCCGCCACAATCGACGCCGCTCCTGCATTCGCCGAGCCGCTCGGAACCATGATGCGTACCGCGCCGGAAGCGGACGAATTGTAGCTGTTGGCGGCGCCACGGACGATCTCGCGCATCGAAATCGTCAGTTCGCGGTCGCCGGTGCCCACCGGAATATCGACTGTGCGTTCCTGCTCCGCCACGACAATGGGATGGCTGGTGCGATAATCATCGGGAACGGCGCCTACGACCACGCTGCGGCCGCCCCAGCCAGCACAGCCGGAGAGAAGTGCCAGGCTTGCCAGCGCCGTGACGGCGGCTAACCGTATCCGGTGACGATCAGGAGAGTTGGGAACTGAAATCTTGCAAGACATTGTTGGGTTCCTGATCACTTGTAGATGAAGCCGACAGCGCCGTGGTAGCGACCGGGCGGCAGGCCGGTTTCCATCTGTCCGTAGACACGGTTGACGCGGCCGAGGAAGAAGCCGGCGCCGTCGCTGGGCGCATTGAAATTGTCGTCCGGCCGGGCGAGCTCGTTGCGGGCAACCGGCTTGACCAGATAGGGGGTTGCGATGATGACCAGTTCGGTCTCGTTGCGCATGAATTCCTTGGATCGGAACAGCGTTCCCAATACCGGAATCTTGGAAGCTCCGGGCATGCCCGACAGGGTCTGGCGGTAGCTGTCGCGGACCAGCCCGGCCAGCACCATCGAACCACCGGACGGAAGCTCGACCGAAGTCTCGGCTTCACGCTTCTGGATCGACGGCAACGGGCTCTGACCCTCGAAGGTCGGCTCGGAAACCTCGGTCTTGATGCGCAGTGAAATCCGTCCCGGAGCGAGCACCACCGGCGTGAACTCCAGCTTGATGCCGTATTCGGTCTCCGCGAAGATGGTGCCGTCTTCGGTGCGTTCATCTTCCACGTTGAACATGCCGCCGACGCTGAATCGGGCAACCTCGCCGGAAATGGCGGTCAGGCTGGGTTCTGCAAGGGTACGAAGCACACCGGCGCGCTCGAGAGCACTGATATCGGCGGAAATGCGGGCGCCGGAAATCGTGCTGGCTGCGGATCCGAGCTGGGCCAGACCCGGCACGGAGAGCCAGGATGTGGTGCTGTTGCCGAACCTTGCGGAGGCATCACCGGTCAATGTCGTGTTGAAGCCGAGCTGCTTGAGCACCTGGCGGCTGACCTCGGCGATGGTGACCTTGAGCGTCACCTGGTCCTCGCCATCGATCTTGAGAAGGTTGACGATCTTGGACTTCTGGCGAGCCTCGGCGTTGATGGCCGCGTCTCCGCCCTCGCTTGTCGCCGTGGTCACGCGTGTCGTGGCTTCACCGCCGGTCAGGAAGATTTCGGCCAGATTGGCGGCCTGCGCCGCGTCCTGCGGGGTGCGCACGGAACCCGTCAGGACGATGTTGTCCGAGATGATTTCGACCTTGATGTTCGAATCGGGAAGGAAGCGGGCCAGATGCACCTCCAGCCCCGCGACATCGCGTTCGATCTCGAGTTCGATGGAGACGATCTCTTCGCCGCTCGCGCCGAAGATGAAGATGTTGGTCTGGCCGACCGTCTTGCCGAAGAGGTAGAGCCGGCGCGAGGTGCGGGTCACCGCGTCAGCGAGCGCCGGATCGGCGACCAGTATGTCGTGGGCATCGGTGGGCAGATCGATCACGATGGCCTTGTTGAGGCCCAGCTTGACACGCTTGGAGACGCCCGGCCCCGCTTTCTTGATCTTGATGATGTTCGGCGATGCCTGCGCGGCAGAGACGAGCAGGCCCGCAGTCGGGTCCGCAAAGACACCGGCGGCCATAACCGTCCCAACCAGCATGGAGCCGGCGATCGAAGACAAAAGCGTTTTTACATTATGACGCACGTTCATTCTCCGCTTCAGTTGGTGGCGCCAACATTGGTGATTGCGCCGGAGCGGATCAGCTGGATGGCTGAGGAGCCGTCTTCGCCGCTCAAGAGATGTTTCGCACCGGTCGTATCCGGCTCCTGGACGTCGGCGACACTGCGAAGCGCAAGGGTCAGCCGGTCAGCCATTTGCTGGGCGACGGTGATGATCTTCGACTGCTCGGGGGTCAGCTCAAGCGTTGCCGTTGTGCCGACTGCTGTCCGGTTTCCCTGCGCATCCTCCTCAATCCGCTGGTCGATCGCCAGAACTCGGATGTTGGAGAGAATGACTTCTGTCAGAAAACCCTCCTGGGCCGTCTTGCGACGCACCATGATGACGTCGACCCGGTCGTTGGGCAGGATGAACCCGCCAGCACTGGTGGCGACCGAGATTTCAGTTGCGATCGCGCGCTTTCCCGCGGGAAGCAGCGAAGACATGATGCGAGAGGAAGAATCGACGATCTTCTCGGGCCGCAAAGGTTCGCCTGCAAAGACAGGCAACCGGACGATCGCGCCGGTCATCTCCGTGATCGCGTCGGGACGGGCCTCGCGGCTGATCAACCCCTCGACGACCGCATCCTCGGGCCATCCCTTCCACTCCATGGTTTCCTCGTTCAGGCGGCTGCCGACAGGCAGGCTCGCACTGACAACCAGCACGTCAACGGTCGGCATTTTCTCGATCACGGGCGTGGCCGCGATCTCATTGACCTGGACCGTGGGAGAGGTCAGGTTCATGGCGAGATATCCGGCTAGTCCGGCAGCCAGGACTGCCACTGCCATGATGACGACGCGGGCGGGTTTCATGCGGTTTCCTCACCGTAGATTGGATAGGCTGGCCGCAGAATGCATTTGCAATCGTGTAATTATGGTTAATGGGGCGCTATCAAACAGGGTTAATTCAAAGTTTCACTTCAAACGCGCCATCGAACCGGACAAGGACCCACTGGTCCATTGCGCCGCCCCGGAGGCGTCATCTTTATGAGACGCAGCCCTGCCGCATCGCGCCGGGACTCAGCGCGGTGGAAAGTTCGATCAGAAAAAAACTGACGCTGATACAGCCCGGGATCCGGGCAGTGTTCAGAACAGCCGATTAATGGCGTCCAGGAAAATCCGGCTTTCCGGGTAGGTGGAAAATGCCGATGCGCCGATGGCCACGCCATAGGGGATCCCGGCACGATCCTTGAAAAAGTGCATCGGGATCGGAACAGGCGCGGCGAGCAGAATGTTCTGATTGGCCCGAATCAAGAGAACAAACAGGGCCAAGAAGCCACCATAGATCCCGGTGAGACCGAGAAAGGCCACCAGATCGATGTTGAAGCCATACCAGAGAGCGGCCGCCGAAAGGATCTTGGCATCGCCCCCGCCCATGACATTGAGGGCAAACAGAGCGAAGCAACCGGCAAAAACCGCCAGAGCCGCAACGATCGACCAGCCGAAGGTGGCGAGATCCATCCCGCTCAGCGGTGCGACGACAAAGAATGAAAGCGCGAGAATAATCGAAACCCGGTTCGGAATCTTCATCGTCAGAATGTCGGAGAAGGCTGCCATTGCAAGACACAGCGGAAGAACAATGAAAATCGCTGCCTCAACCATTGAACTGCTCCTTGATGCGCACTTCGTCAGACCTGATCCCGGGCGAAAATGGCCCGAAGTCAACTGCAATTCAGGCCGGAAGTCGGACGGCGGTGGGTCCCAACCGCAACCTGCAGACCGGAAGGCTAGACAAAAGACCTTAAGAAACAGCAACGCATGGATCATGCGTCGCCAAAAAAGGCAAAAGCCGCCCCGAAAGGCGGCTCATGGCTAAACGATACCGGAATGCTGGACCCGATCAGGAGCCCTGGGCGTTCTTGGCGTCGTTCATCTTGTCGGAAAGGCTCTGGAACTGTGCGTTCAGAGTGTTGCCCAGAGTGGTGGCGCCCGTGATCAGGGCCACTGAAATAAGCGCTGCGATGAGGCCATACTCAATCGCGGTGGCGCCGGATTCGTCCTGGACGAAACGATCAAAAATGGTCTTCATGGTTCGGTTCCTTCATCCACTTTTTGTTTCAGCACACCGCCAGCTGCTTCGGCTGGTCGGATGCGAAAACAGTAGGCAAAGATTTTTGCAAAGCGCTTAAGGAACAAGGTTAGCGAATGGTTGCCGCGCCCGGCGGGGGTGTTTTTGGTTAACACCCGGTTTAAGCCAAATGGGGAAAGCCGCGGAACCGGGGCGTTCCCGAGACCATTGCGGCGACGGACGGGGGACAAAAATAAAGCCGCCCCTCGAGAGGGGCGGCCTTGAAAACGAATGTCTTTCGACTGCTCTTGGGCTTAAGAGCCCTGAGCGTTCTTGGCGTCGTTCATCTTGTCCGACAGACCCTGGAACTGAGCGTTGAGGGTGTTGCCCAGCGTGGTCGCGCCGGTGATGAGGGCGACCGAGATAAGTGCAGCGATCAGGCCGTACTCGATTGCAGTCGCGCCGGATTCGTCTTTGACGAAACGATCAAAAATGGTCTTCATGGGATACTCCTTAATCCACATCGTATTTTCAGCACTCCGTCAACCGTTGCCGTTGATCAGATGATCCCAACCTAGAGAGCAAGCTTTTCGATCTGCTTAAGAGACGTGGTTAGCAAAATCTTGCCGGGGTTTTGCTGCACCGCGAGCCATTCAGAAGCCGGATTTGATACGGCTCCAGCGAGGTTCGTCCCTACCGGAAACACTTTGTATACATGCACCGCTGCACGGGCCTTTTCGGCCGCAAGCGCCGCTCCAAGGGCTCAGTGGCGCCAGATCGCTTGCTCACCCTACTAATTTGCTGCGGATCCAACCGGTCTTAAGGCTTCATTCACCATTCCGCGCGATTTTGGGACCTGAACCCAAGATCCGAGGATACGGCATGACCAACTTCACTTCTGTTCGGCAGCGACTGGCTGCTGCGGCGCTCGGTCTGGCTCTGGCCGCTGTTTCTGCCCAGGCCTCGACGGCCGCAGAAGACGTGATCCGTGTTTTCATGGACCACGCCCGCATCCTCAAGCTCGACCGGACCGTGAGCAAGGTCATCATCGGCAACGCCGGCGTGGCCGATGTGACCGTGTCCGATCCGCGAACCATTGTGCTGACAGGAAAATCCTACGGCACCACAAATCTCGTTATTCTCGATCGGGACGGGGAAGCCATCGTCGATGAGCGCATCCTTGTCTCCGTCGACGAGGCGAACACGCTGAGGGTCTTCAAGCAAACTTCCCGCTCAGTGTTCTCCTGCTCCCCGTCCTGTGAGGAGCACACACCCGGCGTCGCCGCGCCCTGATACGGGGAAAACGGCTGTTCCCGGATTGCCAAGGTAACCCTTCGTTCACCAAGCCGGCGATGTTCTTACAGCCTGTTACGAATGATCAACCACTTAGGCATAGGCTCGACCCCTGACAACAAATGTCCGGGAGTCCCAAGATGAATCTTGATGTGCAAGATCGCCAAGCATCGCCACGCGGCGTGCGTCGGCTCGCCTTCAGGTTCCGGCGCAGCCAGGATGGATCGGCTGCGATTGAATTCGGTTTGCTGGCATTCCCCTTCTTTCTTCTGATCTTCGCCACCATCGAGGCTTTCATCGCTTTTGCCGGCGAACAGCTGCTTGAAAACGCCGTCGACACCATGAGCCGGCAAGTCCGGACGGGACAGATCACCTTCAATATGGGCCGTCCGACCGACAAGACGGAAGCCCAGTTCCGGGCGCTGTTCTGCGATGAAATCAGCCTGATGATCAAATGCGCGGAGAATGAAGACCCGGACGACCAGAAGCTCTATCTCGACGTTCGGGAGTTTGCGGATTTTGCCGATGTGCCGAAATACATTCCACGCGTGAGTGACGAGAAATTCGCCGATCTCGATCCGACGGATTTCGACTACGATCCGGGCGGACCCGGAACAATCAACATCGTCCGCGCCTATTACCGCTGGGAGGTCATGACCGACCTGGTTCGTCCGTTCATAACCAATATCCGCAAGGATGGGGAGATGCCGCGGGATTACCTTATGGTTGCGACCGCTGCATTCCGCAATGAGGTCTATCCATGAACGAACTCAAAGCACAAACCCCTGATCCCCGGTCCGGCAGCGCTGAGACAACGGGCGCGCTGACAGGATTGATGCGCACCGCGCGCCGGCTGCGCGGAAGCCGCGAAGGTGTTGGCGCTGTCGAGTTTGCCCTCATCGCACCGGTATTGATCGTGCTCTACATGGGCTCGCTCGAGGTTTCGGTGGCGATGTCGGTCAACAAGAAACTGGCGCGCGCATCGAGCACCGTCGCCGACCTGATCACCCAGGAGAATTCGGTCAACAAGAACGACCTCAAGTCCATGATCAATGTGGCCGAAAGCGTGATGACGCCGTTCCGGTCGGACGGGATGAAGATGAAGGTCACCGGGATCTCGATCAACGGCGCCGGCCAGGCGACCGCATCGTGGTCATGGCAGCAGGATGGTACCAAGCCATATGCCGACAATTCGGTTCAGGCGCTGCCTTCGGATCTTGCGATCCCGAACACTTTCCTGGTCCGCACCGAACTTGAATTCGATCATCAGCTTCTTCTGGTGCTGCCTGGTCTCAGCGATGTCGACATCAGAACCCTGAGCATGAAAAAGACCTATCATCTTCGCCAGCGTCTCGGCACCGAAGTCTCCTGCACCAACTGCTGACAGGACGGTTCAGCCGTTCGTGTCCGCCGGTACGGCAACGACGAGATCGCGCAGATTCTCGTAGTCTCTCGGATCGGGGACCGCATAGCCGCCGGCGAAAACGGGCTCGAAGATGTCAAGCAATCCGGGTGCTGCCTGAGGCATCCGGTCAAGGAATTCACCCAAGGCTTCGACGAGATCATCCGGAAGCGAGCGATGCGTGGCGTGCGGCCCGTAGGGAATGATCTGCGACGACCAGATCAGCCGGGTCGATCCGCTGATCCCGGCGGATTGGGCGGTCCAGCCGTCGAACAACTGCTCGGGATCCAGGCCCGTGGAGTCCGGAACGTCGGGAACCCAGCCGAAAAACCCGTCCACCTGCATGTCGCCATAAAGCTTCATTGCCGAGGTCACGTCGCCGGCGCGGATCAGTTCCGGCCGATCGAGGCTTCCAGCTCTGATTGCCCGCTGCGGGATCAGCCATCCGGATACGGAGTCCTCGTTTGAATAGGCAATGCGGAGTTCGCTGATCGGTTTCGTGACAGAATCACGCACCGCGAGCACCGATCTGAAACCCGTCGAACCGTCTCCGGCGACCGGAACCCTGAGCGGTTCGACGCATCCGCAGGCGGCATCCGTGGCGGCATAGGACCTGGCTGAGTGAATCGCATATGCGATGCGACCGCTTGCATGGGCGTCGACCAGCGCCGCATAGCTGCTCATCCGGATGATCTCGACCGAAATTCCCAAGGCATCCGAAAATGCCTGCTGAACCGCTTCGAGCTTCAAAGGGTCGGCCACGGCGGCATGATTTTCAATCATCCCGATCCGAAGCACGGCAACGGTCTCGCGATAATCCGCCGCCACCACTCGACAGCCGAGAATGAGGAAGAGACACGCGATAAGGGCGCGCGCGAGAGCGGTTGTCGAGGCGGCCAAAGTCGTCATTGATCCGGTTGCACTGGTGAAGTTCATGGAGAGCGTTTTATCACGCGCGGAGCGGATTGTGCGAACATGGTGAAAACAAGGTTACCAGCCGGGGCGCAGCGACATCACCGGGCATGACTTGAAATCACCCTTTCTGACCAGGCGGTTTCCGGCTAACTTCCGGACTGTTCTGGAGATACATGCATGGCACGCGCATTTCTTTTTGTTCTCGACTCCTTCGGCATCGGCGGCGCGCCGGATGCTGAGGCCTATGGCGATCTTGGCGCCGACACCCTCGGCCATATCGCCGAGCAGTGCGCGGCCGGGCTTGCGGATCGGCAAGGTCTTCGCGAAGGACCGTTGGCGCTGCCTCACATGCGTTCCCTCGGATTGGCGGAAGCAGCGCTTGCCGCTTCGGGCGAGATCCCATCGGGCTGGGATCTTGCCTCCCGTCCGCGCGGCCTTCACGGCGCGGCCGACGAAATATCCCACGGCAAGGATACGCCATCGGGCCATTGGGAAATCGCCGGCCAGCCGGTGATGTTCGACTGGGGCTATTTCCCCGATGATGGCGCAGCGTTTAGCGACGATCTGGTTGCCGCGATCATATCCGAAGGCGAAGTTCCCGGCATTTTGGGCAATTGCCACGCGTCAGGCACCGAGATCATTGCAACCCTCGGCGCCGAACATATCAGAACCGGCAAGCCGATCTGCTACACCTCGTCCGATTCGGTATTCCAGATTGCAGCCCACGAGCAAAGCTTCGGGCTCGATCGGCTGATCAAGCTTTGTGAAACCGTGCGGCGCCTGGTCGATCCGCTCAATATCGGTCGCGTCATCGCCCGTCCCTTCGTCGGAACGCCCGAGAAAGGGTTCGACCGCACCGGCAACCGCAGGGATTTTTCTGTCCTTCCTCCCGGACCGACCCTGCTCGATCAGGTCGAAGCCAGCGGCAAGCGCGTGTTTGCCGTCGGCAAGATTGGCGACATCTTTGCGCATCAGGGGGTCACGAACCCGCGCAAGGCCAGCGGCAATCCCGCGCTTTTCGATGCCACCCTGAAGGCCGCCCAGGAGGCGCGCGACGGCGATCTGGTGTTTACGAATTTCGTGGATTTCGACATGCTCTACGGCCACCGGCGCGACGTTCCGGGCTATGCGGCTGCGCTCGAGGCTTTCGATGCTCGCTTGCCTGCATTCGCAAAGCTGCTCAAGCCGGGGGATCTGGTGATCATGACCGCAGATCATGGCTGCGATCCGACATGGCGGGGGACCGATCACACCCGAGAGCGGGTGCCCGTTCTCGGTTTCGGTCCCGGCATTGCGGCCCGCAGCATCGGAATTCGGAAGGGATTCTCCGATATCGGCGCGACGGTTGCCGCACATCTCGGTCTGCCGCCACTGGCCAATGGGAGGAGTTTCCTGTGAACGCCGATGTGAAGAAGGCCGAATTGCACTGCCATATCGAGGGTGCCGCCTCCCCCGAGCTCGTAAAGGCACAGGCGGCCAAATACGGCGCAGATGTCTCGGCCTTCATCGCAGATGATCACTACGTCTGGTCGGATTTCACCGAGTTCCTGGCAGCCTATGACGGCGCCGCGGCGCTGTTTCGCAGCGAGGATGACTATGCATCACTGGCGCAGAGCTACCTCGAAGACATCGCCGCGCAAAATGCGATCTATGCCGAGATCTTCGTTTCACCCGATCACGCGGTCGTCGCGGGGCTCTCACCCGAAGCCTATTTTGACGGCCTCGCATCCGGGATCGATGCGGCGCGGGCGTCAACCGGGATTGAATGCCGCATGATTGTCGTCGGCATCCGTCATCTCGGCGCGGAGAAAGTCGAGGCTGCAGCACGACTCGCCGCCGGCAGGCCGCATCCGTTGATCACGGGATTCGGAATGGCGGGGGAAGAGCGCTTCGGCCGGGTTTCCGATTTCGCCCGTGCCTTCGACATCGCCCGTGACGCGGATCTCGGCATCACCATTCATGCAGGCGAGCTAGACGGCGCGGACAGCGTGCGCGATGCGCTCGACCACGTGCGCCCCGCGCGGATCGGACATGGCGTGCGAGCCATAGAGGACCCTGAGCTGGTTCAAAGACTGGCTGATGAAGGTGTGGTCCTTGAGGTGTGCCCGGGATCGAACCTTGCACTCGGGGTCTTCGCGGACATGGCAACCCATCCGTTCGACCGGCTGCACCGTGCGGGCGTCAAGGTGACCTTGAATTCGGATGATCCGCCGCATTTTCACTCTTCGATTGGTGAGGAGTACCGACTGGCTGCAGATGCATGGGGTTATGACGCACTCAAGCTGACCGGTTTCACGCGCACGGCCATCGAAGCCGCCTTCGTCGACGAGCCGACGCGGACAATTCTCTTGGGACAGCTCGCCTGAAACTCAGTCGCAAGCTTGCCGCGGCGCGCCAATCCGTGTCTAAATCCGGCATGGTCTGCACCGCGTCACCCGGCCAGTTCCGGGGCTTTGGCAGTGCAGGCGCAAAAAGAACCGCTGTCGTTTGAGTGCACAAGCCGGGTACAGCCTGCGCGAACGCCAGTTTGAAGTTTCAAAACGGGAACCAGCAACATGGACGGCGTTACGGTCATCGATCATCCTCTGGTGCAGCACAAGCTCACCATAATGCGCAAGAAGGAAACCTCCACCGCAGGGTTCCGGCGCCTGCTCAGGGAGATTTCCACGCTCCTGTGCTACGAGGTGACCCGCGATCTGGAAATCACGATGGAGCGGATCGAAACGCCGCTCACCGAGATCGAGGCCCCGGTGCTCGAAGGCAAGAAGCTCGTGTTCGCCTCAATCCTGCGCGCAGGCAACGGGCTTCTCGAAGGCATGCTTGACCTGGTACCTTCAGCCCGGGTCGCCCATATCGGCGTCTACCGCGACCACGAGACGCTGGAAGCGATCGAGTATTATTTCAAGGCGCCCGAGGACGTGAGCAACCGGCTTGTGATTGTGGTCGACCCCATGCTCGCCACCGGCAACTCCTCGATCGCCTCGATCGAAAAGCTCAAGGAGCGCGGCGCCCACAATATCCGTTTCCTGTGCCTGCTGGCTGCTCCTGAAGGCATTCGCAACTTCCAGGCAGCCCATCCCGATGTTCCGATCTTCACCGCTTCGATTGACAGCCATCTCAACGAGAAGGGCTACATCGTTCCCGGACTGGGCGACGCGGGCGACAGGATGTACGGAACCAAGTGATTCAGGCGGTCGCAATCGGCCGGGTAGCTTTTCCTTTCCTTAACCAAATCTCCACTTGGCGTAGCAGACGCGCATTTCGGACATGTCCTGTTAGGAATGATCCTGTTGAATGTCTCCCGAAGCTCGGAGACCAGGCATGTTCAAGAAGATCTTTCTCGTTTCCTGCGCAGTGCTCGGCATCGCCGGGCTCCCGCATTACGCTCAGGATATATCGTCAGTGCTGGAAAGCGGCGAGGAAGCTGCCGCGCCGGAAGCCAAATTCATGGCTACAACCCAGCCGCCGCCGCAGGCTCAGGCCCACTACACCACCGGAGTTCGCGCGGCGAGCATTGCTCTGGATGGTGCAGGGCACTTCTCGGAAAACTTCCGGGTGAACGGGCACAACGTTCAGGGACTGATCGATACCGGTGCGACCTATGTCGCACTCAACGTGTCAACGGCACGCAATCTCGGTCTCGGCCTGAAAAACTCGGATTTCCGCCACGAAGTTACCACCGCCAACGGCAAGACCTCCGCAGCTCTTGTCGTGTTGGACCGGATGGAGGTCGGATCGATCACGGTGCACGATGTCGAAGCCTTCGTGCTTGCCGACCAGGCGCTCTCCAAAACGCTGATTGGCATGAGCTTCATGTCGAAGCTTAAATCCTATCATGTCAAAGGCAATCGCCTCGAACTGATCAACTGACAGTCCGGCAACCGGTCGGAAAACACGACATTCAGCCGTGCCGGCCGATGATGACGGGGGTCGTTGCGGGTGCGGTATCACCGATCTGGACCGCTCGGCGCAGCCGGGCCCGTGCGCGCTCCACCTGATCTTCGGTGCGGGCATGGATCAGGGCCACCGGCGTATCGGTCTCCAGTCTCGCACCTGACGGCAGAAGCGACGTCAGACCGACGGCGTGATCGACGGGATCGCTGGGTCGCACCCGCCCGCCACCGAGTTCCACAACGGCGAGGCCGACGCCACGCGTGTCGTAGCCACTGACAAATCCCGGCTCTCCGGGCACGAACTCTGCCACGATCGGAGCCGGTTCCAGGTGCCTGGCCGGCGCGTCAAGGAAATCCGCGGGACCACCGAGCCCGGCCACCATGCGATTGAAGTGCTCGGCGGCGTGGCCACCATCGAGCGCAGACCGCGCCATGTCCTTTCCGGTGTCCGCGTCATCGGCCAATCCGCCCGAGACAAGCATTTCGGCTGCAAGCGACAGGGTTACCTCTTCCAGCCGGGGATCGCGGATCTTTCCGGTCAGGAAATCGGCTGCATTGAGAACTTCGAGCCCGTTTCCGGCGGCACTCGCCAGTGGCTGGTTCATGTCGGTGACCAGCGCGGTGGTCGGCATGCCAGCACCGATTGCGACTTCGACAAGCGAGCGCGCCAGTTCGCTGGCCCGCTCCGGATTGTCCATGAAGGCGCCACTGCCGCATTTGACATCCAGAACCAGTGCGCCGAGACCCGCAGCGAGCTTCTTGGACAGAATCGATGCGGTGATGAGCGGAACCGATTCGACCGTGGCGGTGACGTCGCGGATTGCATAGAAACGCTTGTCCGCGGGCGCGAGCTTGCCGGTCTGGCCAATGATGGCGCATCCGGCATCCGCCACGACCTTTCGGAACAATGCATTGTCGGGCATCGCCTGATAGCCCGGAATGGCTTCCATCTTGTCGAGCGTACCCCCGGTATGGCCGAGGCCGCGGCCCGAAATCATCGGCACGGCAAGCCCGCAGGCTGCTGCAATCGGTGCCAGCATCAATGAGACATTGTCACCGACGCCACCGGTCGAATGCTTGTCGACAACCGGCCTGTCCGTTCCGGCCCAGGAGAGCACCTCGCCCGAATCCCGCATCGAGACGGTCAGAGCCACCGCTTCGGCGCGTGTCATCCCGTTGAAGAAAACCGCCATGGCAAGCGCCGCCACCTGGCCCTCGGTGACGCTGCCATCGGTCAGACCCGCAACGAAGGCTGCGATATGCTCCGGATCGATTTCACCGCCATCGCGCTTGGTCCGGATGATCTCCTGAGGAAGCATCTCTGAGCCTATACGCCGAACGGCGTCCAAATGGTCTTGACCCGTACGGCACGGAACAGGAACTCCTCGCCTTGGCCCTGCCTGGCGTCGAACCAGTCACGCGCCTTGCCGTTGTTCGCCCAGACAGCCTTCAGGTTGCCGGCAGATTCCCGTTCGACAAGTTCAGATCCGGCCTGCGAACCGAAGTACCACAGCGCGGCGACGTCATCATGTTTGGCCAGTGTGTCAGCCAGGGTATCCCGGTCGCCGGTCACGATGTTGACGACGCCACCGGGTACATCCGACGTGTCCAGCACCTGGTAGAAGTCGCAGGCTGCAAGCGGCTGGCGGGGCGAAGGCGTGACAACAACCCGGTTGCCCATGGCTATCGCCGGCATGACCAGCGAGACCAGACCCAGAAGCGTTGCGTCGTCCGGGCAGGAGATGCCCATAACATCCCAGGGCTCGTTGAGCGCCAAGGTCAGCATACGCTTGTCCGGCGCGCGCACGGCGCCGTCGTATTTGTCGGCCCAGGCAGCGTAGAACATGATCCGCGCGACCGAAGCCTCCACTTCCCGCCGGGCGGTGGCAGCGGACATGCCGGTTTCGGACAGCCGGGCGGCGAACTCGGCGCCGCGAAGCTCCAGGTTCTCGGCCAAAAAGTAGAGCACCTGGGCGCGCTGGTGGCCGGTCATGGCGCTCCAGCCGGAGGCTTTGTGCGCCGCCTCGACGGCATTGCGGATGTCCTTGCGATTGCCAAGCCCGACCTCGGCGAGATGCCGGCCGTCCTTGCCGTTGACCGGGTAGGAATAGCCTGAATCCGGGCGTGCCTGCTTGCCGCCGATATACATCTTGACCGTCCGGTCGAGGCCGGGATTGTCACTTCCCGGTGCGGGCTCCGGGGCCGGAAGCGGTTCACTCTCGGGCAGCGCCCTGGCCTTTCCAAGCCACGACGGCACCAGGTATTCGCGCATCCCTTCGCGGCCGCCCTCGCGGCCGAAACCGCTCTCCTTGTAGCCGCCGAAGCCGGCGGATGCGTCAAACAGGTTGGTGGAATTGATCCAGACAATGCCTGATTTGATCTGACGGGCCGCATCAAAGGCTTCGTCCAGATTCTGAGACCAGACCGAAGCAGCAAGGCCGTAGCGCGAATTGTTGGCCAGTTGCACCGCCTCTCCCGGTGTGCGGAAGGGCATCGAGGCCAGCACCGGACCGAAGATCTCTTCCTGGGCAAGTGTCGAGGACGGTGCGACGCCGGTGAACAGCGTCGGTGGAAAGAAGCAGCCATCGGCATTGGAGGTGGTTTTCGCCCAGCTCGGCTGCCACATTTCGGCGCCTTCGGCGATCCCGGCCTCCACCTTTGCGGTGATCTCGCGGATCTGGACCGGGGCCACGACGGCGCCCATGTCCATGGACTTGTCGAGCGGGTTGCCGACGCGCAGCTTCTCCATTCGGGCGCGCAGCTTTCTGTGAAAACGGTCGGCGATGCCTTCCTGCACGATGGCGCGGGAGCCCGCACAACAGACTTCGCCCTGATTGAACCAGATCGCGTCGACCACGCCTTCCACGGCCGCATCGAGATCGGCATTCTCGAACACGATAAAGGGCGACTTGCCGCCAAGCTCGAGTGACAATTTCTTGCCCGAACCCGCGGTCTGCCGCCGGAGAATGCGGCCAACTTCGGTCGAGCCCGTGAAGGCCAGCTTGGCCACATCCGGATGGGCCGCAAGCGCCGCGCCGGTTTCGCCGGCGCCGTTGACAAGATTGAAGACACCTGCCGGAAGGCCGGCCTCGGCGCAGATTTCGGCGAATGCGATCGCCGTAAGCGGCGTATGCTCGGCCGATTTGAGAACCACGGTGCAGCCTGCGGCGAGCGCCGGCGCAACCTTCCAGGCCAGCATCAGCAGCGGAAAGTTCCACGGAATGATCTGGCCGCAGACCCCGGCCGCCTCATAGCCCGGAAATTCGCTTTCGCAGAGTTCGGCCCATCCGGCGTGGTGGTAGAAATGCCGCGCGACAAGCGGAATGTCGATGTCGCGGGTCTCGCGGATGGTCTTGCCGTTGTCGAGGGTTTCGAGCACCGCCAGGAAACGGGAATGCTTCTGGACATGGCGTGCCAGCGCATAGATATGACGGGCACGCTGGTTGCCAGAGAGCGCCTGCCATTTCTTCAGCGCCTTCGACGCCTCACCGACAGCCTTGTTCACCTCAGCCTCACCGGCTAAGGCCACACGCGCCAGGGTTTCGCCATTGGCGGGGTTGTGAACTTCGAACGTGTCCTTGCCCGGGCTCGTGAAGGCGCCTCCGATGAAATGGCCAAAGCCATCATCGTGCCTGGCGAGCCAGGCGCGCACGTCCTTGTCGTCTTCCGGCGCGGGTCCGTAGTCCATCGTATTCAGAATGTCCCTGATCTCGTTCATGGAGCGCTCCTCACGCCATGCCGTGACGGTCTGATGCCGAGTAGCGGCCCGTCACGTTGTGTTCCAGCTGACGCTCGATGTCGCCGAGCAGGGAACTGGCCCCGAAGCGGAACAAATCCGGCTTGAGCCAGTCGTTGCCCAGCTCTTCCTTCATCAGAACCAACCAGGCGATCGCCTCCTTGGCGCTCCTTATTCCTCCGGCAGGCTTGAAGCCGCAGATCTGGCCGGTGAACTCGAGATAGTCCCGAACCGCCCGCACCATGGTCAGGCTCACGGGCAACGTTGCATTGACCCCTTCCATGCCGGTCGATGTCTTGACGAAATCGGCTCCCGCCATCATCGAAACCATCGATGCCTTGTAGACATTCGACAGGGTCTTGAGCTCGCCGGTGGAGAGAATGGCTTTCATGTGGGCGTCGCCGCAGGCCTCGCGCATCCGGCGGACCTCGTCGTAAAGCGCTTCCCAGTTGCCGGTGAGCACGTGACGCCTGGAAATGACGATGTCGATTTCCTCTGCACCTTCGCCCACGGCATAGGTGATCTCGGCCAGCCGGTCCCTCATCGGGGTCAATCCGGCCGGAAAGCCGGTTGCCACGGACGCGACGGGGATCCCTGATCCCTCAAGCGCGCGCACCGCGGTGGCCACCATCATCGGATAGACGCAGACCGCACCGGTCCTGAGATCGTAGTCGCCGAGCCCCAGCGCCTCGCGCAGATCGGCACGCAGCGGGTTGCGCGCCTTGGCGCAGAGCCGCTCGACCTTTCCCGGCGTATCGTCGCCGGCGAGCGTGGTCAGGTCGATGCACTCGATCGCCCGGATCAACCAGGCCGCCTGAAAGGCCTTCTTGACGGTTCGGCGCGCACCCAAGGTCGCAATCCGCCGTTCGGCGGCAGCCAGATTGACCGACCTGTTCTCGAACAGGGCCGGCAGGAACTCCGTACCCACATTGCGCTTGTGGGCCTCCACGTTGACGAGATGCGAGCCCTTGGCCGCATCGCTGCCTGCCGCCACCGCGGCTGTCTTGACGTTCATGCCATGTCTCCAATCGCGCGGGTCAGGATCGCGGCAAGCCGCTTGCCGCCGACCGGCGCCATGTCCTTGGTTTCCTGGTGCGAAAGTTCCCCGCCGGTCATGCCGGCCGCAAAATTGGTGATCACCGACGCCGCTGCAACCTTCATGCCGAAAAACCGCGCCAGGATGACTTCAGGCACCGTCGACATGCCGACCGCATCGGCACCGATGGTGCGTGCCATCCTGATCTCGGCGGGGGTTTCGAAACTGGGCCCGGAAAACCACATGTATACGCCTTCATGCAGGGGCGTGCCTGTTGCCTCCGCGGCGGCCTTCATCCGGGCGCCTAAATCCGCGTCATAGGCATTCGTAAGGCCCACGAAACGGCCATCGCTGGGCTCTCCAAACAGCGGATTGGAGCCCGAAAAATTGATATGGTCGGTGATCCGCATCACTGACCCGGGCGGCATGTCCTCGCGCAGCGACCCTGCCGCATTGGTGAGGATCAGACTTGTAACGCCAATTCCCTGCAAGGCTTCGATCGGTGCGCGCATGGCGTCAGCCCGGCCATGCTCATAGTAGTGCACGCGGCCCGACAGCATGATCACCGGCAGTTTGCCGACTTTGCCCGCCACCACTTCGCCCGCATGCCCGGAAACGCCGCTTTCGGGAAAACCGGGCAGGTCACCATAGGGAATGCGGACGGGATCGGAGACAGTTTCCACCAAAGGTCCAAGTCCAGAGCCCAGAATCACGGCATGGCGGGGCATCAATCCGTGCAACCGGTCTGTCAGCACATCGGTTACCGATTTCATCCAATGGCCTCCGTCTTGAAACCGTGCGGCAGCAGTTCATCCATTCGAAGTGTCTTCCTGACCCCATTGGCGTCACAAAGATGAACAAGCGCACCGGCATCAGCGAATTCGGCCAGCCGCTGGCGGCAGCCGCCGCAAGGGGGGCAGAGTTCCAGCTTTTCGGCAATCACCGCGACCTCGCGAATGCGCTTTGCGCCCGCCATGACCATGTGGCCGATGGCCGTGGTTTCGGCGCACCAGCCTTCAGGGAAGGACAGCACCTCGATGTTTGCGCCGGCGTAGATGTTTCCGTCGTCGGCCAGAATTGCAGCCCCGACGGGGAATTTGGAATAGGGCGCATGGCATTTGGCCATCGCAGCGCGCGCGGCCTCGAAGAGTTGCTGCGACATCTCAGCGCTCCTTGACATAGGGGGTTCCGCCGGCCTTTGGCGGGATCGCCTTGCCGATGAAGCCCGCAAGCAGGATCACGGTCAGAATATAGGGAAGGGCCTGCATGAGCTGAACCGGAACCTCGCCGATCACCGGCAGCGCATTTCCCTGCATCCGGATCGACATGGCGTCGAGAAAGCCGAACAGCAGGCAGGCGAACATCACATTGACCGGTTTCCACTTGGCGAAGATCAGGGCCGCGAGCGCGATAAAACCCTTGCCGGCGGTCATGCCTTTGACGAAGCCTGCCGTCATCGCCATCGAAAGATAGGCACCGGCGATGCCGCAGAGAATCCCGCAGCATATGACGGCGCGGTACCGCATCCAGGTAACCGAAATGCCGGCCGTATCCACGGCGCCCGGATTTTCGCCGACAGCGCGCAGGCGCAATCCGAAGCGGGTCCGGTAGAGCACCCACCAGGTCAGTGGCACCATTGCAAAGGCGAAATAGGTCAGCAGGAAATGGCCTGAAAGCAGGTTCGCATAGATCGATCCGAGCACCGGCACATCGGCCAGTTGAGCGGCGAAAGGCAGCTCGACAGTGGTGAAGCGCTCGCCCTCGCCCAATTGCGGGGTCCGGCCACCCTGGCGAAACCAGGCCTGGCCAAGAATGACGGTCGCTCCCAGAGCGATGAAGTTGATGGCAACACCGGACACGATCTGGTTTCCGCGCTGCGTGATCGAGGCGAAGGCATGAATCAACGCCAGGCAAACCGAAACGAAGATTGCCGCGGCAAGACCGATCAGCGCCGATGCCGTGACCGAGGCTGCAGCGCCGCCGGCAAAGGCGGCCGCGAGCATCTTGCCCTCGAGCCCGATATCGAAAATGCCCGACCTTTCCGAATAGAGACCGGCGAGTGCCGCCAGGATCAAGGGCACCGACACCCGGATGGTCGACTGCAGGATGACGATGAGCGTGTCGAAATAGTCCATGATGCTCTCACTCCGCCGCTGGCGCCGAATCAGCGCTTCGTGCCGTGCCAAGGGTGGCGAAAAATGTGGTTATGGCCGGCCGGAACATGTTTTCCAGCGCGCCTGCGAAGAGAATGACCAGACCCTGGATGATGGTGATCATGTCACGCGAAATCTGCGGCATTTCAAACGAGATCTCCGCACCGCCCTGATAGAGCATGCCGAACAGGATTGCTGCCGGAATGATGCCAACCGGATGGGATCGGCCCATCAGCGCCACCGCAATGCCCACGAACCCCGCGCCGGTAACAAAATCAAGCTGCATCTGATGCTGGTCACCCATGATCGGGTTGAGCGCCATCATTCCGGCAAGACCACCGGACATCAGCATGGTGATGATGATGATGCGATCTTCCCGGATTCCAGCGTAGCGCGCAGCCCGGGGACTGTGCCCCATGGTGCGGATTTCGTAGCCGAGCTTGGTGCGCCATATTACCACCCAGACCACAAATGCAGCGAGCAGCGCCAGCAGGAAGGAAAGGTTGAAAGGAGCGTTGCCGATATCGAGCCCGAAGGATGACAAAAGCCAATCGAGCCGCGGCAATTGCCCGCCATCGGCAAAGGGCCGTGTCTGCGGCGCCATCGAGCCCGCAGGCTTGAGCACGTCGACAAGCACATAGACCATCAGGCTCGAGGCGATGAAATTGAACATGATGGTGGTGATGACGACATGGCTGCCGCGCTTTGCCTGCAGCCAGCCCGGAATGAAGGCCCAGGCGGCGCCGGCGATGGCCGAGCCGGCAATCGCCACGGGAAACACCACATACCAGGGCATGATCTGGTCGAGCCAAAGCACCGGCAGCGCGACGCCGAGACCTGCAACATAGGCCTGGCCCTCGCCGCCGATATTGAACAGCCCGCAATGGAACGCCACCGCGACCGCCAGCCCTGTGAAGATGAAGTTGGTGGCGTAGTAAAGCGTGAAGCCGATGCCCTCGCCATAGCCGAAGGCGCCCTGGATCAGCAGGGACGCGGCCCGCACAGGACTTTCACCGACTGCGAGAACGACAAGACCGGCAACAGCGAACGCGACCACCAGATTGATCAGCGGGATCAGGCCGTAATCGACCCAGGCCGGCAATTTTGCATAGGGCGCGCTCATTCCGCAGCCTCCCTGTCGTCTTCCACGCCCGCCATCAGCAGGCCGAGCTCTCCTTCGGTCGCATCCGCGGATCTTTCACCGACAATGCGCCCGTCGAACATCACCAGAACCCGGTCAGCCAGCGACCGGATCTCATCGAGCTCAACCGACACGAGGAGAACGGCCTTGCCCGCATCCCGCATTTCGATGATGCGCTTGTGAATGAACTCGATGGCGCCGACATCGACGCCGCGGGTCGGCTGGCCAATGACGAGAACCGCCGGATCGCGCTCGATTTCACGGGCGAGAACGATTTTCTGCTGGTTTCCGCCGGAGAAATTTGCAGTCTTCAAACGCGGATTGGGCGGGCGTATGTCGTATTTCTCGATCTTTTCGATCGCGTCGTTGCGGATCGCATCGGTATTGAGCAGTACGCCATTAAGGTATTTCGGATCGCCGTGATAGCCAAGGATTGAATTCTCGCTTTCATCGAACTTGAGCACCAGCCCCATGTGCTGCCGGTCCTCGGGAACATGCGCCATGCCGCGGCGCCGCAGTTCGGCCGGATCGGCCTCGCCGGTCACCTGAATGGGTTCGCCCTGGAGCAGCACCCTGCCCTTGACCCCGCGCCGGATGCCAGTGATGGCCTGCAGGAGTTCAGACTGTCCGTTGCCCGCAACCCCGGCAATGCCGACGATCTCGCCGGCACGGACATCGAACGACACGTCCTTGACCATGTCGACACCGCGGGAATCCCGCACCGTCAGGCCTTCCACGGAAAGCGCCACTTCGCCGGGAGAAGCCGGACCCTTGTCGACCCGCAAGAGCACCCGGCGACCGACCATCAGCTCGGCCAGTTCCTCTACGGAGGTTTCTGCGGTCGGGCGGGTGGCGACCATTTCGCCTCGGCGCATGACCGACACCTCATCGGTGACAGCCATGATCTCGCGCAGCTTGTGCGTGATCAGCAGAATGGTCTTGCCCTCTGCCTTGAGCTGCTCGAGAATCCGGAAAAGATGGTCCGCTTCCGCCGGCGTCAGCACGCCCGTGGGTTCATCCAGAATCAGGATTTCCGCACCCCGGTAGAGCGCCTTCAGGATCTCGACGCGCTGCTGAAGGCCAACGGGAAGCTCCTCGATGATGGCGTCGGGATTGACCTCGAGCTCATACTCTTCCTCGAGCCTGCGAAGCTCGTTGCGCGCCTTCGAGATGCCGGCGGTCAGGATCTGGCTCTCTTCCGCTCCCAGCATCACGTTTTCCAGAACGGTGAAATTCTCGACCAGCATGAAATGCTGGTGCACCATGCCGATGCCGGAGGCGATAGCGGCGTTGGGATCCTTGATGACGGTCTTCCGGCCATCAATGAAAATGTCGCCTCTGTCTGCCTGGTAGAACCCATACAAAATCGACATCAGGGTCGACTTGCCGGCACCGTTCTCGCCGATGATGCCGTGAATGGTGCCCTTGCGGACGGTCAGATTGATGTTCTTGTTGGCCTGAACGAGCCCGAAGCTCTTGTTGATGCCCTTGAGTTCAATGGCAATATCGTTCATGTGCCCTCGTCATTTTGATCATTCGCCAGCGCCCGGCCCTGTCGCGGAAGCGGCCTTTGTCCTAGTCTCGACAGTTCTATTGGCAAAGTCCAGATTCAAATGAGGAGACAGCTTTGCAGCCTTTTGTTTTCAACACCACAGCGCGGATTGTCTGCGCTGGCGGCTCCGCTGCCGAACTGGGCCGCCGGGCCGGCGACATGCTTGGCCCCAGGCTCCTGTTTGTCACTGACCAGGGGCTAAGGGCCATCGGGCTGGAAAAGCCGGCGATCGCAAGCCTCGAGGCAGCCGGAGCGGATGTCACAATCTTTGACGCAGTGGAGGCTGACCCCTCGCTTGCCACGCTGCAGGCTGCAACAGAAGCAGCGAGAAGCTGTAACGCCACGGGAATTGTCGGCTTCGGCGGTGGCTCCTCCATGGATGTCGCCAAACTGACGGCGCTCCTGGCTGGCTCCGGTGAAGACATCGACGAAGCCTGGGGCGTCGGCAATGCGAAGGGACCAAGGCTGCCGCTGGTGCTGGTTCCCACGACGGCAGGCACCGGATCCGAAGCCACGCCGGTCTCGATCATCACAGTGGGCGAGAACGAGAAGCGCGGCGTTTCGTCGCCGCTCCTGCTGCCGGATCTTGCCGTTCTCGACGCCGACCTCACCCTCGGGTTGCCCGCCCCAATCACCGCAGCAACCGGTATCGACGCCATGGTTCACGCCATCGAGGCCCATGCATCGAGGAGCGCCAACAACAATCCGGTCTCAAGCATGCTGGCGCGCGAGGCGCTTGTGCTGCTCGGCGCCAATATCGAAACCGTGGTGAATGAGCCCGGCAACCGCGATGCCCGCCAGTCGATGCTGCTGGGATCAATGCTGGCGGGCATGGCGTTCGGGAATTCACCGGTGGCCGCGGTACATGCGCTGGCCTATCCGATCGGCGGCATGTTTCACATCCCGCACGGACTCTCCAATGCGCTGGTGCTGCCGCATGTTCTGGACTTCAATATCGCCGAAGAAAGCAATGGCAGCTGGCGGCACTATTCGGAACTGGCGCCGCTGGCCTTCCCCGCACTTGCGGGCGGGCCGTCTCCTGACAAGGCGAAGGCCTTTGTCGTTGAACTTGCCGACCTGTCGAAACGGCTTGGCCTGCCGCCGAGGCTCAGGGATTGCGGGATCGGCGAGGATTCATTGCCGGTGATGGCAGCCGATGCGATGAAGCAGACACGATTGCTGGTCAACAATCCGCGCGAAGTCGGGGAAGCCGATGCGCTTGCGATTTACCGGGCCGCATGGTGAGGACTGTTTGATGAGCCGCCAACCGCCTCCCAACCGGTCCACCTTTCAGGCCTTCATGACCCTGCAGACCCGCTGGTCCGACAACGATGTTTACGGCCACATGAACAACGTCGTACATTACAAGCTATTCGATACCGCCATCAACAGATGGCTGATCGATGCCGGGCTGCTGGATCTGCGCGGCGGCGCGGTGATCGGGCTGGTGGTCGAGACCGGGTGCCGCTATCACGCCGAAGCTGCCTTTCCCGACGACATCACGGCAGGGATCGCGGTCGCGCGGCTTGGAACATCTTCCGTGACCTACGAGATCGGCCTATTCCGCAACAGAGAGGAGACCGCATTCGCGGACGGACGCTTCGTTCATGTCTATGTCGATTCCTCGACGCGGCGACCGGTGGCGCTGCCAGATGCGTGGCGCAACAAACTCACGGAGATCTCCCGATGACCCCTGAAGAGGAAAGCCGTCTCGTGCGGCTTGAGGAACTGGCCGCGCATCAGCAGGCCGCGATAGAGGATCTGTCACGGCAACTGACCGATGCCTGGAAGGACCGTGAGAAACTCCGACGCGAACTCGCGCGGCTCAGCGACCGTTTCGAAGAGCTGGAGGATGGCGCAGATGCACCATCGGCCAACCAGAAACCGCCGCATTGGTAGGCGGCGCCTGCCATACTTTGAGTCTGGCCCAGTCTAGTTCGCTTCGGGCCTTGCGTAACTCACAAATGCGAAACGAGACCCGTCCGGCGACCAGCAGGGCACGTTGATGGTTCCCTGCCCGCCGAACAGGGCCATCAGGGTCCGCACGCTTCCGCTTGAGAGATCGATCAGGCGCAGTTCGACATTCCGGTCGCGCGGATGGCCCTCGGTTCCGGGCTCGTAGCTCAAATAAAGAGCCGACCTTCCATCGGGGGACGGGTGCGGGAACCAGTTGACGCGATCGTCGTCGGTCATGCGCTCGGGCTCTCCGCCCTTCGCCGGCATTCGCCATAGATCCATGCTGCCGCCGCGATCGGAATTGAACCAGACATGGGCACCGTCATGGGAGAAGTCCGGGCCGTCATAATGGCCGCCGCCGCTGACAAGATGGCGCTCTTCGCCTCCTTCGGCCGACATCGTGTAAATGCCAAAGACGCCTTCGCGCCGTCCGACATAGGCGAGTGTGAGGCCATCGGGCGACCAACCGTGCCACCAGGACGGCACATTCGACGTCAGCCTGCGCGGAGACCCGCCCGAAACGGGAAGAACATAAATGCAGGACTGACCCGTCTCGGTCGAATCGCTGATGACAAGGCTCTCACCATCCGGGGAAATCCCATGATCATTGTTGCAGTTGGCGAAATCACCGGTCTCGATGGGGATCAGCTCGGGCGCCTCAAGCGGCACCCTGAACATTCTGCCATCCCCGTTGACGATCAGGCTGGCCCCATCCGGTGTCCAGTTCGGGGCCTCGATCAGCCTCTCGATGACAAGCAGTTCCATAGCACTTGAGGACGCGAGATCGTAGATCTGAAGTGTGCTCGCCATCAGGCGAGGCCAGGGCTGTAGACAAACTCCCTGAAATCCGCAGGAATTGCGCTGCCGGAGGTATCAAATGCGACCATGCCGATGAAGGCGCCCGTGAACGACGCATGCTCGCCGCGCCCGCCTTCATCGGAGATCACGCTCGCATCGAGCACCGGGCCGACCCGCTGCCAGTCCCCGCCATCGAGCCTATAGGAAAAGACGAGTTCTGCACCATCTACAGCGGCGGCAAGTTCAACCTCGCCGTCCTCGGGAAGCGAGACCGGTGTTTCGAGCGGAAACTGCAATCGGTTGTCGGGCCAGTCGCCCGGGCAGCTCAGGATGGTCAGACAACGGCCCGCCTCTTCGTGCCAGGTGATAGCCAGGAAATGGAACTTGTGGCGGTTGTAATAGTGTACGAGACCGGCCGCCTGCTGAAAGGTCTGGGGTGCAAAGCTCAGCGCGGTTTCGGCGCGGAACCGCAGATGCTCCTGACGGCGCGCGACAAGCGACTGTTCGAACCAGCTTCCGATGGATTCGCGCGCATGAAGCCGCAGGGCCTGGCCGGTCATCTCGAAAATGCGCTCCGGATACGGCGTCCTGAGCCACTGGAACTCTTCGGGAAGCGTGTCGCCGTCAAAACTCCGGTGGATTGCGGTGAGCGGTTCCCTGCGAGCCTGCGGATCGGGAGACGGCACCTCCAGGTCCGGCGCCAATCCGCCCTGAGCCAGGCGCAACCAGCCGTCGTCGCCCCAGACACATTTCTGGATGCCCGTCTCGCGCCCGAGCGGCGACCGGCGCAGGCCGGGAAGCGGCCGGGAGCAGAGATGGGTGTGATAGACATCACCCTCCGGCGTCTCGACGATCTGACCATGGCCGGCGCGTTGCAGGACTGCCTCGGGCGCATCCTTCGAGGTCATCAAGAAGGTGTCCGGATGCAGCTCGTAAGGTCCGGAAATGTCCCGTGACCGCGCCATGGTGACCGCATGGTCATACCCGGTGCCGCCCTCGGCCACGGTGAGGTAGTACCAGCCGTCGCGCTTGAACAGATGTGAACCCTCCACCAGGCCGTGGGGGCTGCCCGCGAAGATGTTCTGCGCCTCGCCGACCAGCTTGCCCGCCGCGGCATCATACTCCTGCATCAGGATGCCGGCGAAAGCCGGATGCTTGGGACTTCCGCCTATCGATTCGGTGCGGTGGTTCCACACCATGTTGAGAAACCACTTGCGGCCATCATCGTCGTGGAACAACGACGGATCAAAACCCGAGGAATTGACATAGACGGGATCCGACCAGGGCCCGGAGATGTCGGATGCGGTGACGATGTAGTTGTGCGCGTCCTTGAAGTTTCCATCAAGTCGCTTGACGTCGGTATAGACCAGCCAGAACAGGCCGTCCGCATAGGAAATGCAGGGTGCCCAGATGCCACAGGAATCGGGATTGCCGCGCATGTCGAGCTGACTCGCACGGTTCAGCGGCCGTGCTACGAGCCGCCAGTTGACCAGATCCCTGGAGTGATGGATCTGAACACCGGGATACCACTCGAAAGTGGAGGTCGCGATGTAATAATCCGGCCCTACCCGGCAGATCGATGGGTCGGGATTGAAGCCGGGCAGGATCGGGTTGAGAATCATGGCGCGGACTCCTGATAGGCGGGCAGCCCGGCAGGCACGGTATCCCAAGCCTGGCGTGCCCGTATGTACTGAGCTTTCTGTGGCGTGAACAATTGGCCATCATCGAGGCTGCCGGCATAGATCGTGACGAGATCCGGCGCGACCTCCGGCGTTCCAAAGAGCAGGCTGTGGCAGTGGCCACAGAAATTCCGGATTGCCATCCTGCCACTGCCGCCGATGTTCTTCGAAGGAACCGCCGCACCCTCCACCGTGAAGCCCGAGCGCGAGACTCCCATGATCGGGACATGGCCGGTGCCGGACGCTTTCTGGCAATCGACGCAATAACACAATAGGCTGAACAGTACGGGCCCGTTCGCCATATAGCGGGTCTGCCCGCACAGGCAGCCGCCGGTAATGCGCATTGCACTGGCTGTCACTTTCTCTTCGGTCCCTCTCTCTCGGCCGAGGCGGCCCAGAGATTGATGTTGGCATCGTGCGCAAAAGCATCGATCTCGCTGAGTTCGGCTTCGGTGAAGTCGGGTGTGTCGAGCGCACCGACGCAATCAACAATCTGCTGGGGACGGCTCGCACCGATCAGCGCGGAAGTCACACGGCCGCCGCGCAGCACCCAGGCCAGCGCCATCTGCGCGAGCGTCTGCCCGCGGCGCTTGGCGATCTCGTTGAGCCCGCGAATGTTGGCCAGGTTGCGCTCGCTCAAGAAGCCTGTTTGCAGCGACTTGTCCTGAGCGGCGCGGCTGTCATCGGGAATGCCGCCAAGATACTTGCCGGTCAGCATGCCCTGGGCCAGCGGCGAAAACACGATCGAACCGATGCCCTCGTCGTCAAGCGTATCGAGCAGCCCATCTTCCTCGACCCAGCGGTTGATCATGGAATAGCTCGGCTGATGGATTAGGCAGGGCGTGCCCAGTTGCCTGAGGATTTCCGCAGCCTCGCGGGTTCGCTGGGAATTGTAGCTCGATATTCCGGCATAGAGCGCGCGGCCCGAACGCACGATGTAGTCGAGCGCCTGCATGGTTTCCTCGAGCGGGGTGTCCGGGTCGAAGCGGTGCGAATAGAAGATGTCCACATAGTCGAGGCCCATCCGCTTGAGGCTCTGGTCGCAGCTCGAAACCAGATACTTGCGGCTGCCCCATTCGCCATAGGGTCCGGGCCACATGCCGTAGCCGGCCTTCGACGAGATGACCAGTTCGTCGCGAAGCCCATGGAAATCGGTCCGCAGGATCTCGCCGAATGCCGTTTCGGCGGAGCCGGGAGGCGGACCGTAGTTGTTGGCAAGATCGAAGTGGGTGATCCCCAGGTCGAATGCCGTCCGGCACATGTCGCGCTTGATCTCGTGCGGCGTGTCGCCGCCGAAATTGTGCCATAGGCCAAGCGAGATGGCAGGCAGCTTGAGGCCTGACCGGCCGGTGCGCCTGTAGTCCATCTTCTCGTAACGATCGTCCGCGGGTGTCCACATGGAATTTTGCCTTTCGGTGCAACTTCAGGATTGAAGCAGCGCAGCAGCCTCTTCCACACCAAGGGCGGCAGGTTGCGCGCAGCTCGTGGTCAGTTTGATGAACTGACCCTCTTCCCCGGATTGCAGGATGGCAGTCATCACGTCAACCACGTGAAGGGCCAATTCGAGTGAACAACGATAGGGGCGGTTCTCCATGATGCCCAACGCCATGTCGGCCAGACCGGCGGTGCGGTAATTGGCCATGCGGCCCTGCCCGTGCTCCTGATTCGGGATCCCAAGCGGGTGTTCCCATTCCGGCAGGTCTTTTGCCTCGCCGCCCGAACCGACCAGCTCGACCGTGCCGCCGAAGAAATTCGGGTCCGGAACGATCAGGCTCGCCTCCGTGCCGTAGAGCTCCATCGGGCGGTGACCGTGGGCCTTGACGTCCCAGCTCGCGCCGAGCGTGATCAGCGCGCCATTTTCAAATTCGAGGATCGCATGGACGGTGGTGGGCGTTTCGACATCGATCATCTCGCCGTTGCGCGGCTGAGAGGTGATCTTGCGCTGCGGGCTGGGGACCGACGACATTGCCGCGACCCGTTTCACAGGACCGATCAGCTGGACAAGGTTGGAGATGTAGTAGGGCCCCAGATCGAGGATCGGGCCGCCGCCGGGCTTGAAGAAGAAGTCCGGGTTCGGGTGCCAGTGCTCCATGCCCGGGCTGAGCACATGGCAGGTGCCGCCGGTGATGCGGCCGACCAGCCCCTTTTCGATGACGTGGCGGGCGAACTGATGCGCGCCCCCGAGAAAGGTGTCGGGAGCGGAGCCAACCTGAAGGCCGCGCTTGGCCGCGCGCTCGGCCAGATCGCGGCCCTCGTCCAGCGACAGGACGAAGGGTTTTTCCGAATAGACATGCTTGCCGGCATCCAGCACCCTTGCCGACACCTCGTAGTGAACGGCCGGCACCGTCAGATTGACGACGATGTCGATATCCTTGGCGGCGAGCAGCCCGTCAACCGTTTCAGCGCGAACGCCGAACTCCTTCGCGCGCGCTTCCGCAGCCTTGGTGTCGATATCGGCACAGGCCCTGACCTCGATGCCCCGAAAGGTGGGTGCGAGACCGAGATAGGCGGCCGAAATGTTTCCGCATCCGATGATGCCGACGCCGAGTGCCGCGCTCATGCCTGCTGCTCCACGGTCCTGTTCACCCAATCGATCGAGCGGGTCGCGAAGCGTTTCGCGTCGGCGGGATTGTCATGTTCCATGACGTAAAGGGCGGCCGGGGTCCCGCCCTTCAATTGCCCGAGGAGTCCGGCCCAGTCGACGGTTCCATGTCCGACGTCGGCCCAGCCGTCCTCATCCTTCAACTCGCCTTCCGGCGCGATGTCCTTGACGTGCACGGCTGTGATCCGGGATCCGTGGCGGGCGATCCATTCGGCGGGATCCGCGCCGCCGCGGATGACCCAGGCAATGTCGGCCTCCCAGTCGATCTCCGGCGCGGCCTCAAGCATGATCTGCATCGGGATACCGCCATCCTCAAGCGGCTGGAACTCGAAATCATGGTTGTGCCAGCCGAAGCTGCGGCCGGTGGCGCGCACCTTTTCGCCGATGGCACTCAGTCGCGCGGCGAAATCCCGCCAACCGGCGCTGTCGGCGGGCCGCGAAGCTGCATCGATGTGAGGGCAGAATACACGTTCTATGCCGAGGGTGGATGCCGTGTTCATCGCACCGTCGAAATCATTTTCCAGCGCATCCATCGAATAGTGGCCCGACGGCATCGAAAGCCCGTTCTTATGGAGCAGGCCGCGGAAACCCGCGGGATCCTCGTAGACGCCCCCGAACCCTTCAACCTGCGAATAGCCAGCCTCCGAAAGCATGGCCAGGAGCTCCGGCCAGGGCTGGAAATTGCGGGCACTGTAAAGCTGGAACGACAGTTGCATTCTGTTTGACCTTTTCTGGAGAAAATCTTTGGATCAGAGGCGCAGCTCTGATTCCGTATCGAAAATGGAGGCCCGCGCCGGATCGAAGCCGATGCGGATCGTGTCGCCGTGTTTGAGTTCGCTCTGGCCATCGACCCGGAAGCGGAATTCTTCGCCTTCAAGCTTCGACCAGACCAGCGTGTCGGACCCCATCGGTTCGACAACCTCGACCTGGACGTCGGTGTTGAAGGGTTCCGCGGCCGCGGTTTCACCGCAAATGACGTGCTCGGGACGAATGCCGAAGATCGCGCGCTTTGGCCGGCTGCCGCTCTCGAACGGATAGCGGTCGAGCGCGATGGTGGCCCCGTCAAAGGCAAAGACGCCGTCTTCGCGGATCTCGCCAGTGATGAAGTTCATTCCCGGAGAGCCCATGAAGCCCGCGACGTAGAGGTTGACGGGGCGGTTGTAGATCTCGTTGGGAGCCGCAAGCTGCTGGATGATGCCCTCACGCATGATCGCGATCCGGTCGGCGAGCGTCAAAGCCTCGATCTGATCGTGGGTCACGTAGATCATGGTGTTCTTCAGCCGCTGGTGCAGCCGCTTGATTTCCACGCGAAGTTCGGCCCTGAGCTTGGCATCGAGGTTGGACAGCGGCTCGTCGAACAGGAACACCTCGACATCCCGCACCAGGGCGCGGCCAATGGCCACGCGCTGGCGCTGGCCACCCGAAAGCTGGGATGGCTTGCGCTTGAGGAGCGGCTCGATCTGGAGCACGTCGGCGGCGCGGGCAACGCGGGCTGCAATCTCGTCCTTGGGCATGCGGGCGTTTTTCAGCCCGAACGACAGATTGCCCTCGACCGTCATCTGCGGATAGAGCGCGTAGGACTGGAACACCATCCCGATGCCGCGCTCGCTTGGCTCCGACCACGTCACGTTCTTGCCATTGATGAAGATCTGGCCGCCGGAAATGTCCAGCAGTCCCGCAATGCAGTTCAAAAGCGTGGACTTGCCGCAGCCTGAAGATCCCAGCAGCACAAGGAACTCGCCCCGGGCCACATCGAGATTGAGATCCCGCAGCACCTTTACGGCGCCAAAGGAAAGATCGAGGTTCTTGATCGAGATGCTGCTTTCCATGCCTCAGCCTTTCACCGCACCGGCTGCGATGCCGCGTACAAACAGTTTTCCGGAAACGAAGTAGATGATCAGGGGAACGAGGCCTGTGATGATGGTCGCGGCCATGTTCACATTGTACTCCTTCACGCCCTGGACCGAGTTGACGATGTTGTTGAGCTGAACCGTCATCGGATAGACGTCGGGCTTGGTGTAGACGACGCCGAACAGGAAGTCGTTCCAGATGCCGGTGATCTGGATGATCATCGCGACGACAAAGATCGGCAGGCTCATGGGCAACATGATCTTGAAATAGATCCCCCAGAACCCGGCGCCGTCGACACGCGCCGCCTTGAAAAGCTCTTCCGGAACCGTGGTGAAATAGTTCCGGAACAGAAGTGTGAGGATCGGCATTCCGAAGATCGTGTGCACCAGAACCAGGCCCGTAAGCGTGCCGTAGATGCCGAGTTCGCGCAGCAGGATCACGATCGGATAGAGCATCACCTGATAGGGTATGAACGCGCCGAAGATCAGGATGGTGAAGAACACATCAGCGCCCTTGAAGCGCCAGTTGGCCAGCGCATAGCCGTTCACCGAGGCAATGGCGATCGACAGGAAGGTCGATGGGATGGTGATCTGCACCGAGTTCCAGAACCCGCGTGAGAGCCCGTCGCAATTCAACCCGGTGCAGGCCGTGGCCCAGGCCTTTACCCACGGTTCGAAGGTGACCTCGACCGGCGGCGCGAAGATGTTGCCGAGACGGATCTCGGGCATGCCTTTCAGCGAGGTCACGATCATCACGTAGAGCGGCAGCAGATAATAGATGGAGACCAGCAAAAGGGTTCCGTAGATGAACACGTTGCGACGGGACAGGGCGCGTTTCGGTTTGGCGCCGTGCGGACCCTCGTGCAGCGGGACAAGTGTTGGTGCGCTTGTATCAACCACGCTTGCGACCTCCGAATTCCATAAAGGCCCATGGGATAAGAACGATCAGGACAGCGAGGAACATCATCGTGGAGCCGGCAAAGCCCTGACCGAGGTTCTGGGACAGGAACATCGCGTCGTAGACGTATTTTGCGGGAACCTCGGAGGCGATACCGGGCCCGCCCGAGGTCTGCGCCACGACCAGATCGTAAAGCCTGACGATGCCTGACGCGATGATGACCAGCGTGGTGACGAAGACCGGACGCATCATCGGAATGACGATGAAAATGTAGGTTTTCCAGGCGGGGATGCCGTCGACCCGCGACGCCTTCCAGATGTCCTCGTCAATTCCGCGCAAACCGGCGAGCATCAGGCACATGATCAGCCCGGTTCCCTGCCAGAGGCCGGCGATCAGGATGCCGAAAATGACGATCTCCTGGTTATTGAGCGGATCGAAGCTGAAGCTTTCCCAGCCAATCGAGCGGATCACACTCTGAATGCCGAAATCGGGATTGAGGATCCACTGCCAGACGAGGCCGGTGACGATGAAAGACAGCGCAAAGGGATAGAGCAGGATCGTCCGAAACGTGTTCTCGAACCGGATCTTCTGGTCGAGGAGCGCGGCAAGCACGAAACCGATGACCAGCGAGAAGACCAGCGAACAGACCCCGTAGATAATCAGGTTCTCGATCGCAATCATCCACTTGGAACTGGACCATAGCCGCTCGTACTGCGCAAGGCCGACAAAATTTTCCCTGGGAAGCAGCTTGGAGCCGGTGAAGGAATACACCACCGTCCAGATGGACCCACCGGTGAACACCACCAGTGCGGTCAGGATCATGGGTATCGCGGCGATCTTTGCCGCCATGTTTCGAAGCAGGCGCACAGGGCGCCGCACGTCCGAAGACGTTTCCGTGAGAGTCATCGCCGATCTCCGATGGACTGAAACCGCCGGTCCGCGAAACGCGGACCGGCGGCTGGATCGAAAAGTCTATCAGTCAGCGTTCTCAACGATGTCCACGTAACGCTCCTGAGCATCTTCCGGGGAGATGCTGCTGTCGTTCATGAACTCGACCATGAGGTCGTTGAACTGGGTCTGGGTGTCAGCCGAGAACACCATGTCGCCGGACGGCAGCAGGTTCCCGGAGGCGAGAATATCCAGTCCCTTCTTCATGCAGTCGTTGGCAGCGGAAAGATCGATGTCTCCCCGGATCGGCAGCGATCCCTTTTTCAGGTTGAAGGCGACCTGTGCTTCCTTCGAGATCATCATCGAAGCCAGTTCGAGCTGTGCGGCAGCCTTCTCCGGATCATCGAGCTTGGGGAAGTAGAACGCGTCGCCGCCGGTCGAGAGGTACTCGTGATTGCCGAGGCCCGGAAGACAGGTGTAGTCCTCGCCGGCCTTCTGGTTGGCAACCTGGAATTCGCCCTGAGCCCAGTCACCCATGATCTGGCCACCGGCGGTGCCGGTGATCACCATGTTGGTCGCCTGGTTCCAGTCCTGGACATTGGAGCCTGCCGCCATTTCACGCGCATCGGCCATGGCCCGGAAAACCTTCGCCATTTCGGGGCCGGCCGCAGCCTCGACATCCTTCTCGATATTGATCTTCTTCCACAGATCGAGGCCGCCGACGCCGATCTGCACGGCGCCGAACAGAAGGTTGGACTGCCACGGCTGCTGGCCGAGCGCGAGCGGCTGGATACCGGCTTCACGCAGCTTCGGTGCGGCAGCGACATATTCATCCCAGTTGCTCGGTACCGGCACCCCGGCCTTCTCGAACGCATCGTGGGAAAGCCACAGCCACTGCGGCGAATGGATGTTGACCGGCACGCAGTAGATGCGTCCGTCCAGCGTACAGCTGTCGAGCAGGCTCGGCGGATTGACGATATCCTTCCAGCCTTCCTTCTCGGCAAGTTCGGTGAGATCGAGCATCAGCCCGGCTTCGACGAGCTCCTCGGCCTGGCGGCCATGGTTGAACTGGGTTGCGGCCATCGGATCACCGCCGGTAATCCGCGAGATCATGACCGGACGGGCGGTGCCGCCGCCACCTGCGATCGCGCCGTCGACCCACTTGTTGCCGGTGGCGTCGAACGCCTTGGCGAATTCGGCGACCGCCGCGGCCTCGCCGCCGGATGTCCACCAGTGGGTGACTTCAAGCTCGGTGGCCTGAACCGACGCAGTCAGAGCCAGCATCGACGCGCCAGCGAGAATAGTCTTGTAAACCTTCATTGCATTCCCTCCCAGGATTGTTCCTCCGCCCGGGCTTCGCCATGACAGCGCAGTGATCCGGGAAACCGATGTCCTCACGGTCATTCATTTGCATCTCTGCAATCGATTACAAACCTCACTCCATGTTGCACTGCAATCGATTACATAGAGGTTGACCGCGATGGGAATTGGAGTCAAGTGATAATTGCTTGCCGTGATAAATGTCGCGAGCGATGCAATGGGGATGGCCGCGTCACATGTCACACAAAACGCCGAGAATCACCGATGTGGCGCGACTTGCCGGCGTCTCCACGGCAACGGTCAGCAGGGCGCTCAGCAAGCCTGAAACCGTTGCCGAGTCCACGCGCGACGCTGTTCTGGCGGCGGCACGGGAAAGCGGCTACCGGGTCAACCTTTCAGCACGCAACCTGCGGCGCCAGCGAACCGGCGCAATCGTCATTCTGGTGCCGGACCTGGGCAACCCGTTCTTCTCCCGGATTCTGTCCGGCATTGAGGAGGGCCTCGCCAAGGCAGATCTCAACATGCTCGTCGTCGACACGAGGCAGGCGCGGGTCAAGCCGCACATGGTCACAAATTACCTGCATGCCTCGCGTGCGGACGGGATCATTGCGCTCGACGGGTCGCTTCCTGACGGTGTGCTCTCGGCAACGCTTTCCGACACCGATGCGCCGCCGATCATCTTTGCCTGTGAATGGACGCCCTCGGATCGGTTTCCATCCGTGAGGGTGGACAATGAGCGCGGTGCAAGACTGGCGATCTCGCATTTGGCGGATCTTGGACACCGCTCGATCGGAATGGTACGGGGTCCGCATGCCAATGTCCTGACCGGGGCGCGCAGCACCGGTGCGCAGGCCGAGTTGTCCGATCGCGGCCTGCTCCTTGATGCAGCCCATGTCTTTGACGGCGATTTCTCGATCGAGTCGGGCGCCAGGGCAGCCAATCTCTGGCTTGATCTGCCGGATCGGCCGACCGCCATGTTCTGCCAGTCGGACCAGATGGCGCTGGGCTTCATCTCGGAATTGGCACGGCACGGGCTGTCGACGCCAGAGCATGTTTCGGTGGTCGGTTTCGACGACATAGACATCGCGCGCCGCTTCATTCCCGCGCTCACCACGGTCCATCAGCCGCGCACCGCGCTCGGGCTTGCCGCGGCCGAGATCCTGATTCGCCGCGTCGAGGCCCGGGATGACAACGGTTCAGAGCCAAGCATACTGGACGTAGAGCTGATCGCACGCGACAGCACATGCGCATTTGAGGGTTGATGATCATTGCTCAGGCTCTTATATAAGAGACAATATATATTTCGCAGAGGATCTTCCGCTGATGCCTGATACCCTAGACATGCAGGACCTCGAACCGCGGATGAACGAGGCCGCGAAACTCATGGAGATGCTCTCGCAGCCTGTGCGGCTCCGGATCCTTTGCATTCTGCTTGAGGGCGAGCAGAGCGTACTGAGACTGGCCGATATGGCCGGCTTGTCGCAGCCGGCGATGTCGCACCATCTGCGCAAGTTGCGCGAAGCCGGTCTCGTCAACACCCGCCGCGATGCGCAGACCATTTATTATTCGCTCAAGGGCCCGGAAGTCTCGGCCGTTCTCGAGGTGCTGCACGGGCTATACTGCCAAGCGCCTGCGGTTGCAAACCACTGATTCGACAAACCGAACTCGCTCCAGGCTTCATCCTCAATACATCGCGCCCGACCTTTTGCGGAAACCGGGTTCACAACAGATCTGGCCTTAGCGGATGTCGAACTGGCCGTATGTGCCGGTCTTGACATTTCCCGGCCCGCGAGGTCCGTTTGATTGTGGTCCCGGCACAGCCTGCGGACCGGGAGGAACAGAACTCAGAGGCTGCGCATCAAGGTTGTCTGACCGGACAGCGCGGAGGCAGGGGAGCGCATGAACCAGATCAGCCGGGCAGAGAGCGGTGCCGACGGCAAGACTGAAATCCGCAAGACAACCTGCTACATGTGTGCCTGCCGTTGCGGCATCAACGTCCACATGAAGGACGAGAAGGTTCATTACATCGAGGGAAACCGCGATCATCCGATCAACAAGGGCGTGCTTTGCGCCAAGGGGTCGGCCGGAATCATGCAGCATTACTCCCCTGCACGGCTGAAGAAGCCGCTTTTGAGGACGGGAAAGCGCGGCGAAGGAAAATTCAAGGAAATCGAGTGGGATGAGGCTCTCGGCCTTGCGACCGACTGGCTCGGCAAGGTCCGCAGCACCGATCCGCGCAAGCTGGCATTCTTTACCGGGCGGGACCAGAGCCAGTCCATGACTGGCTGGTGGGCACAGAATTTCGGAACGCCCAATTATGCCGCCCATGGCGGTTTTTGCTCGGTCAACATGGCGGCTGCCGGAATCTACACGATGGGCGGCGCGTTCTGGGAGTTCGGCGCGCCCGACTGGGAGCGAACCGAGCTGTTCATGATCTTCGGGGTGGCGGAAGATCATGACTCGAACCCGATCAAGATGGGTCTCGGCCGGTTGAAGGAACGCGGCGTGAAGGTGATCGGAGTCAATCCTGTTCGCACAGGCTACAACGCCATCGCCGACGAGTGGCTTGGCATCACGCCGGGTACCGATGGCCTGCTGATCCTGTCATTGGTCCATGAGCTGCTTCGCGCCGGCAATATCGATCTCGACTACCTGATCCGCTACACCAATGCGCCATGGTTGGTGATCGATGATACGGACGCCGCCGATCACGGGCTTTTTGCGCGTGACGAAGACGGCGTGGCGCTGGTCGCCAACCGTGAGACAGGCATGATTTCGGCCTCCACTTTGCCCGGCCTCAAACCGGCACTGAAGGGGAGCTTCACGCTTGGGGACGGGCGCAAGGCGACACCTGTGTTCGAACTCCTGGCAAAGACCTATCTCGATGAGCAATATGCACCGGACGCGGTGGCCGGACGCACCGGAATCGAGGCTGCGACCATCCGCCGGATCGCCGCGGAGATTGCGGAAGCGGCTTTCGAGCGCGAGGTGGTGATCGAGCAGCCCTGGACGGACATGAAGGGTGAGCGTCACGAGCGCATGGTGGGACGCCCGGTCGCCTTTCATGCGATGCGCGGAATTTCCGCCCATTCCAACGGGTTCCAGACCTGCCGGGCGCTTCATCTGCTGCAAATCCTCGTCGGCTCGATCGACTGTCCGGGCGGGTTCCGCTTCAAACCGCCCTATCCACGGCCGGTAGCCGGCCAGCCGCGGCCGCATGGCGGCGCCTGCGCCGACACCCCGCTTTCAGGCCCGCATCTGGGTTACCCGCGCGGACCGGAAGACCTGCTGCTTGAAGCCGATGGCGAAACAGCAGAACGTATCGACAAGGCTTTCTCCTGGGATGCGCCGCTTTCAGCCCACGGGCTCATGCACATGGTGATTTCCAACGCCCATGCGCGCGACCCCTACGGCATCGACGTGCTGTTCCTTTACATGGCCAACATGGCATGGAACTCGTCGATGAACACCACGTCGGTGATGGACATGCTCACCGACACCGACGAGAACGGCGACTATGTCATCCCGAAGATCATCTATTCGGATGCCTATTCCTCCGAGATGGTCGCCTTTGCCGACCTGATCCTGCCGGATACGACCTATCTTGAGCGCCATGACTGCATTTCACTGCTCGACCGCCCGATCAGCGAGCCGGAGGCACTGTGCGATTCGATCCGCTGGCCGGTGGTCGAGCCGGACCGTGACGTGCGCGGATTTCAGAGCGTGCTGCTCGACCTTGGCGCACGGCTGAAATTGCCCGGAATGGTCGATGAGGCAGGCAAGGCGATCTACAAGGATTATGCCGATTACATCGTCAACCATCAGCGCAAGCCCGGGATCGGGCCGCTGTCAGGCTGGCGCGGCGAAAACGGCGACAAGACCGGCCGGGGCGAACCCAATCCGGAGCAGCTTCAGCGCTACATCGAAAACGGCGGCTTCTCCATGGTGCACGTTCCGGAAGAGGCGCACTTCTTCAAACATGCCAACCGGGCATGGAGCGATTGGGCCATCACCCACGGGCTCCAGGACGGGCCGGTGGAGAACATCTTCCAGCTTTATCTGGAGCCACTGCGGAAGTTCCAGCTTGCCGCGGCAGGCAAGGTGAAGCCCGTGCCTCCGGAGCATCAACGCGACCGGATCAGGCGGTGCTTCGAACCGCTTCCCTGCTGGTATCCACCGTTCTACGAGGACGGGCTCGAGGAGTCCGAGTATCCGCTGCACGCGATCACCCAGCGACCGGCTGCGATGTACCATTCCTGGGGATCGCAAAACGCTTGGCTGCGGCAAATCCACGGCGAGAACGCACTCTATGTTCCCGGAGCCATATGCGACCGCGAGAAGCTCACGGATGGAGACTGGGCTCTCGTCACATCGCCCTCGGGGCAGATCCGGGTGAAGGTGCGGCGCATGGATGCGGTCAACGGCTCGACGATGTGGACCTGGAACGCGATCGGCAAGCGCGCGGGGGCATGGGCGCTCGACAAGGGCGCGCCCGAAGCAACGCGCGGGTTTCTGCTCAACCATCTGATCGATGAGTTGCTGCCGCCGAAAGGCGACGGCCGCCGCTGGGCCAATTCCGATCCGATTACCGGGCAGGCGGCCTGGTTCGATCTCAGGGTCTCGATCCGCCGTGATCCGGACCAGTCGACCGGTCACAGCCTGCCTGAGACCCAGGCCCAGGAAGGCCCGGCTGCAAGCGGACCCGAAACGGTGCGGTTCGGTCTGGAGAAAGCGCAATGACATCGCTTCCCTCTCCTCCTGAAAAACGGCTTGGTCTCGTCATCGATCTCGATACCTGCGTGGGCTGCCACGCCTGCGCGGTCAATTGCAAGGAATGGAATACTGGCGCCGGCGCTTCGCCACTGTCCGATGTCGACGCCTACGGCGCCGAGCCCTCGGGAGCGTGGCTCAACCGCATTCACACCTTCGAGGTGACGCCTCAGGATGCGCCGGCGCAGATCGTGCATTTTCCGAAATCCTGCCTGCACTGCGACGACGCGCCCTGCGTGACCGTGTGCCCGACCGGGGCCAGCCACAAGCGCGGTGAGGACGGCATCGTGCTGGTGACGGAAGACCTTTGCATTGGCTGCGGTTTGTGCGCCTGGGCTTGCCCCTATGGCGCCCGCGAGATGGATCCGGTCGAGAACGTGATGAAGAAGTGCACGCTGTGCGTCGACCGAATCTACAGCGAGACACTTCCCGAAGCGGACCGGATCCCGGCCTGCGTGCGAACCTGTCCCTCCAGCGCCCGGCATTTCGGCGATTTCAACGATCCGGAGTCCAATGTGTCGCGGCTGGTTGCCGAACGCGGCGGCATCGATCTCATGCCCGAGATGGAAACGCGTCCGGTCAACAAGTACCTTCCGCCCCGTCCGAAGACCACGCAGCGGACGCCTTCGGCCACTGCACCTCAGGCTGACATGCCAAAGGCCGAAGGCGGTTTCCTCGGCTGGCTCGACGCGGCCCTCGAGAAACTCGGATAATCAGATGCATCCTGCCGTTTCCGTCATTTTCTTTACGGTCGCCTCGGGCGCTGGCTTCGGCGTGATCTTCCTTCTCGGATTGGGGTTTCCCGTCGGCGGCGGTGCAGGCCGCGCGTTTCTTGTCTCGCTGACCGGCGGCGGGCTTGCGGTGGCGGGCCTTCTGTCCTCGACATTCCACCTCGGCCATCCGGAACGGGCGTGGCGGGCGCTGAGCCAATGGCGCTCAAGCTGGCTTTCGCGCGAGGGCATTGCCGCCATCGCCACACTGATTGTCTTCGGTTTCTACGCGCTGATCTGGATGGTGACCGGAGAGCGGTCCGTCTTGCTTGGTGCACTGGCTGCCGCGGGTGCGGTGGTCACCGTATTCACCACCTCGATGATCTATGCCCAGCTGAAAACCGTGCCGCAATGGCAGAGCCGCCTCACGCCGCTGGTCTATCTCGGCTTCGCGCTTGCCTCAGGTTGGCTGATCGCGGCGGCGTTCGGCAACTCCGGGTCGCCTGAAATGTGGGGCATCGTTCTCGTGATTCTTGCCTGGGCAGCCAAATGGGCCTGGTGGGCGCGGGCAGCCCGGACGCGGCTCGGCGATGTCGGCTCGACGCCTGAGACGGCGACGGGGTTGGGCTTCATCGGAAAGGTGCGGCTTCTCGAAAACCCGCACAGCGGCGACAACTACCTGACACGCGAGATGGTGCATCGCATCGGCCGCAAACATGCCCGTACCCTGCGCATGGTGGCGCTGGTTCTCGGATGCCTCGGTCCGGTCGCCATCCTCACGCTGGTCGCGCTTACAGGCGCGCCGGCATTTCTGAACCTGCTCGCTGCAGCCTCGATGATTGCGGGACTTCTGGCCGAGCGCTGGCTGTTTTTCGCCGAAGCCGAGCACGCTGTTTCACTCTATTACGGGCACAGGTAAGCGTGCCACGCCGGAGCTTCGTTCAGTCTTCGAGCGCACCTTCATAAGATTCGACCGAGGCATTCTCGCCGATGATCTTGAAGAGATCGTCGCCCATGCGGATGAACCGGCGGCTGCGTCGCGTGAGAACATAGCCGGCCTGCGGCGCATGGATCTCAACCGCGCCGTCCCTAACCCCCGGATCAGTGATGATCTCCGCAATCAGCGCGCCTGCCTCGACCCGGTCGCCGGGCTTTGCATGATAGAGGATCGTGCCGCCGGCGGGGGCATGGATCATGTCGACGTAGCGGATCGGCTTTCCGACGAAATCGCTGCGAAGCGAGGGGACCTGCGTATCTTCCGCAGAAACGACACCGCGGAGCTGAAGGAAGCGAAACAGACCTTCGGCATCCTTGCGGGCGCTTGCGGCATCGACATCTGCCTGTCCGCGCAGCTCTACCGTCGTGACGCAATGGCCCGAAAGATCCGCGTTTGCGGCCCTGGCACGTATCTGCTCGAATGCGGCCTCTTCGAAGGCCCGGTCGGAGCCCTTGTCCCACAGGAGTGCCGCTTCCGCATCGAGGCAGGCAGCAAGATCGGCCATTTCCGGCCAGAGCACTTCAGGAATGTAGAGGTACTGGACGCCCTCGTCGTCGCAATGCAGATCAAGCACGATCGGGCAGTCGTCCGCCAGTTCAAGCAACCGGCTCTTCAGCCGGAGCTCGGCAAAGGTGGCCGCCGATGCGCCCTCGAGTGCACGGTTGCCATCGACGTCCGGGACCGGGAAGTCGCGGTTGAAATTGATGCGTGTGGCGCCCGAGAAGCGGCCCATATGCGTGCCGAATAGATGCTGCGCGGCGCCGATCGGGTTGGCGTGCGGGACCAGTGTCACGGATCCGCGAAGTCGACCCTGTCGTTCGGCGCTCTCCAGCATCGGGATGAGAAAATGCATCGCGGCCACGCCCGGTCGCTCATCGGCATGAAGCGCGGACTGGATGTAGACCCCCGGCGCCTCGGGATCTGAACCCGTCAAGCGATGAACGATCAGCTCATAGGACAGGCCCGGGGTTTCTCCCCGGATGGTTTCGATCTCGGTCTTCATGAATCCTCACTTGTAAAGACTGGCTTCGCCGGAGGGCCACATGCAGTACAGCCGGCTTGGGGTGCCACCGTTACACCCGCCGTGCGCGGATGTCTCCGAGTATCTCGCGCGCGGCATTGTGTCCCGGGACGCCTGTCACGCCGCCGCCCGGATGCGTGGCCGATCCGCACATGTAAAGCCCCTTGAGCGGTCCCCGATAGGCGCCGTATCCAAGCATAGGCCGCGCAGAGAACAACTGGTTGAGGTTCAGCTTGCCATGGAAGATGTCCCCTCCGACAAGCGACAGCTTGCGCTCAAGATCGAGCGGCGAGAGCACCTGCCGGCCCAGAACACTGTTGGCGAAGCCGGGCGCATGGGCATCGACAGTGGCGATCATCAGGTCGGCAACCTCATCCCGGTGGTCGTCCCAGGACGAGCCGCCGGGAAAATCGGCGGGCAACTGCGGCGCGACGTGCTGGCAGAAGAGGCTCGCCACATGCATGCCCTCCGGCGCGAGCGTATGGTCCAGCGTGGACGGGATCAGCATTTCGACGATCGGCTGACGCGACCATCCATGTTCGCGCGAATCAAGATAGGCACGATCCATGTAAGCCAGCGTCGGTGCGACGATGATGCCGGCGGTCAGATGGTCGCCGACCTCGCCTTCACGGTTGGGCCGGGCGGTGAAATTCGGCAGGCGGTCGAGCGCCACATTCATGCGAAACGTGCCCGATCCGCTTTGCCAGTAGCCGATCCGGCGGCGGAAATCCTCAGGCAGCGGCGCCGCTTGCAGCAGATCACCCACCAGAAGCTGCGGATGAATGTTGGAAGCAATGATGTCTGCCTCGAACCGTTCTCCGCCCGCTAAGACGGCACGGGCCCGACTGTCCCGTGTTTCGATCCGTTCAACCGGCATGCCGGTCCTGATCGTCACGCCCTTTTCCTCGCAAGCCCGGCGCATGGCCTGGGTGATGGCCCCCATGCCGCCGATGGCGTGCCCCCACACCCCGCGCTTGCCGTTGACCTCGCCGAAATGATGATGCAGCAGCACATAGGCGGTGCCGGGCGTCTCGGGGCTGACCCATGATCCGACTACACCGTCGAAACCATAGAGCGCCTTGACCTCGTCGCTTTCGAACCACCGGTCAAGGATTTCAGCCGCCGAGCGAGTGAAGAGATCGAGCACATCACGGCGTGCTTCCATTGGCAGAGCGGAGAATTGCCGCCCCAGGGATGCCGCCTTCAAGAGTTCCGGCACTGCCGAAAGCCAGTTGCCGTCCGTCACATTTGGCGGGGTCTGCAGAAGCAGGTCGCGCAAAACGTTGGCGGCTGTTGCGAGCATGGCATCAAAATCGTCGAGCGCCGCCGCGTCGCGCTCGGAGAAGCGGGCGACCGAAGCCCGGGTTCGGCCGGGGCCGGATTCGAGCGCGCGGCCGTCCGGCATCGGGAAGAAATTGCTCATCCGCCGTTCCACGATCTCGAGACCGTGGCGGTGAAGATCGAGATCGGCGATCACCTTCGGGTTGAGCAGCGATACCGTGTAGGAGGCGACAGAATTCCTGAATCCGGGATGAAACTCCTCGGTAACCGCCGCGCCGCCGACGACCTCGCGCTTTTCAAGCACCGTGACGCGATGTCCGGCTGCGGCAAGATACCAGGCGCAGACCAGACCGTTATGGCCGCCGCCGATCACCACTGCTTGTTTCATGAAATTGTCTCCGCCTGCCTCGTTTCATCCTGCGCCCGGACAACCCGGCCACGCAATGGCGCATAGCGGGTGAGAGCCCGGTCCCGCAAGTCCCCCGGCTCGTGGCAGGACCGACTGCTGGACGCGGCGGCTACAGTTTGGAAGCTTTGCGAACTTGACGGACGGGCCGGCATTGTGGCGAATCGGTCATGGTCCCTTTTCCCGATGATTCGCCCACAAATGCCGCGGAATTCACTGTCAGCGAGCTTTCCGGCTCGATTCGGCGAACCGTGGAGGACGCTTTCGGCCATGTGCGCGTGCGCGGTGAGATTTCTGGCTATCGCGGCCCGCACTCTTCAGGCCATGCCTATTTTTCGCTCAAGGATGATCGTGCACGCATTGAGGCAGTGATCTGGAAGGGCACGTTTTCGAAGCTCAAGCACAGGCCCGAAGAGGGCCTCGAGGTGATAGCCAGCGGCAGAATCACCACCTATGCCGGTTCGTCGAAATACCAGATCGTCATCGACTCCATCGAACCCGCCGGGGCCGGGGCATTGATGGCCCTGATCGAGGAACGGCGGCGCAAACTTGCAGCCGAGGGGCTATTCGACGAGGCCCGAAAGCAACTCCTGCCGTTCATGCCATCGGTGATCGGCGTGGTGACATCACCCACGGGCGCGGTGATTCGCGACATCCTGCACCGGATCGAGGACCGGTTTCCCGTCCATGTCATCGTGTGGCCCGTGCGTGTGCAGGGTGACACCTGTGGCGACGAGGTGGCGCGGGCAATCTCAGGCTTCAATGCTCTTGAGGCCGGAGGCCCGATCAAGCGGCCGGACCTGATTATCGTCGCGCGCGGCGGCGGCAGCCTCGAGGATCTGTGGGGCTTCAACGACGAAGCCGTGGTGCGGGCAGCCGCCGATTCCGGCATTCCCTTGATTTCGGCCGTCGGCCACGAGACCGACTGGACGCTGATCGATCACGCCAGCGACAGGCGAGCGCCCACGCCCACTGGCGCCGCGGAGATGGCCGTCCCGGTCAAGGCGGATCTGGAAGCCCAGATTGCCGGGCTTGGGGCACGGCTCAAATCGGCGCAATCGCGGGTTCTGGACCGGCGGCGCGAAGCAGTGCGCGGTCTTGCCCGTGCGCTTCCCACGCTCGACAGCGTGCTGGCGTTGCCGCGTCAGAGACTGGACCGCACCGCCCAAGGACTCGGCCAGGCGCTTCAGATCAACACAGCCAATCTAAGGCGCGGTTTCGAGCGCCATGCGAGCCGAGTGACGCCAATTGCGCTTGTGTCGGCGATCCGCGAGAAGCGCCAGACCCTCAACGACAAGCCGGTCCGCGCCGACCGGGCTCTGGAGCGGCGTTTCGAGCGCGTCCGGACGCGCCTCGACCGTCACGCCCTGGTGCTTGCTTCCGTGCCGCGACGGATTGCCGAGACACAGATCCAGTCAAAGGGCCGGCTCGAGCAACTGGCGCGACGCGGGGATACCGCTCTCGCTCAGATGGTCAGTCAGCACAAGCGCGCACTCTCCGCGCAAGAGCGCATGCTCAAGTCGCTGTCCTACCAGAGTGTACTCGGGCGCGGGTTCGCCGTGATCCGGACGCAGGAGAGAAGCCTCATGTCCCGTGCCGAGCAGGCGCAATCGGGCGAAATGATCGGGATCGAGTTTGCCGACGGCGAGATTTCGGCCCTTGTGAGCAGCACCGGCGGGCCTGCCAAGGCGCCCCGAAAACCGGCACGTCAGAAGACCGCGAAGCCGTCCTCCAAAACCGAACCCGGACAGGGCAGCCTGTTCTAGACATCGACGCCCTTTGCCGGGCGGAATTCGCCGTGGCATCAATCATCTGACTTTGTTTCCCGAATGAACCGGCGCTTCGCCATTGCCGTTACGAGATACGGAACATATAAGGAACATATGACCGTTAAAACCCTCGAATCGAAACTTGCCATTCTCAGCGACGCCGCGAAGTACGATGCATCCTGTGCTTCCTCGGGATCGACAAAGCGCGACAGCCGGGACGGCAAGGGGCTGGGTTCGAACCAAGGGACCGGGATCTGCCATGCCTATGCGCCGGATGGCCGCTGCATCAGCCTGCTCAAGATCCTGATGACGAATTTCTGCATCTATGACTGCGCCTACTGCATCAATCGCGCCTCTTCGAACGTACCCCGCGCCCGGTTCTCGGTGGACGAGGTTGTGCGGCTGACGATCGACTTTTACCGGCGCAACTATATCGAGGGGTTGTTTCTGTCCTCGGGCGTCATCCGGTCTCCCGATGCGACCATGGCTGACATGGTGGAAATTGCCCGCAAACTTCGCGAGGAAGAGAATTTCCGCGGCTACATCCACTTGAAGACGATCCCCGATGCAGCGCCCGAACTGATAGCCGAGGCCGGTAGACTGGCCGACCGGCTGTCGATCAATGTCGAGCTGCCGACCGAGGCCGGGATGAAGACTTTCGCCTCTGAAAAGAATCCCTCCCAGATCCGGCGTGCGATGGCCGATGTGCGTTTGCGCAAGCAGGCGGCAGGCGAGACCACCCATACGGGACGAAAGCCGCCGCGATTTGCGCCTGCCGGCCAATCGACGCAGATGATCGTGGGGGCCGACGGTTCGAACGATGCCGCCATCCTTGGCGAATCGACCCGGCTTTACGCAAGCTACCAGCTCAAGCGGGTCTATTATTCCGCCTTTTCGCCGATCCCCGACAGCACGGCGCGGCTTCCGCTGATTTCGCCGCCGCTGGTGCGGGAACACCGGCTTTACCAGGCCGACTGGCTGCTTCGCTTCTATGGCTTTGACCTCGGCGAGATCGTCGGCGTTTCCAGGGATGGCAATCTCGACCTGGAGCTCGACCCGAAGCTTGCCTGGGCACTCCAGCATCGCGAGATGTTTCCCGTCGATATCAACCGCGCCGATCGGGAACTGCTGCTCCGGGTGCCGGGTTTCGGAGTGAAGACCGTGAACCGGATCCTGAGCACACGGCGTTATCGGCGGATCCGCTACGAAGACGTGGTTCGCATGGGCGGCTCGATGAAGAAGGCGCGAAGCTTCATCACGGCGCAGGGGTGGTCGCCCGGCGGACTTGTCGACGAGGCCGGCCTGCGGGCGCGCTTTCTTCCCCAACCGGAACAGCTGGCTCTGTTCTGATGCGCCATCTCGTCGTTCCGGACACGGGAACCGCCGAAGCCTGGCGGGCACTGGCACGCTCCTGCCTCAAGGAGGGGCTTGCTCCGTCCGAAATCATTTGGGGCGGCGAGCATAGTGAGCGGAGCCTTTTCGACGGTGAGCCGCCCAGGCGCTCAAGCCCGGTCAATATTACCGTGCCGCGCAGTTTTGTCGCTTTGGCTGAAACCGTCTGCTGGCACCGGGATGCAGACCGGTTTGCCCGGCTTTATCATTTTCTCTGGCGGCTCAAGGATGCCCCTCACCTGATGGGAGACCGGGCAGATCCGGATCTCGCGCAGCTGCGCGGGATGGAGAAGGCAGTCCGCCGTTGTCAGCACAAGATGAAGGCGTTCGTGCGCTTCCGGGAGCTCGGTGATCCGCAGGGCGAGCGGCGCAGCTTTGCGGCGTGGTTCGAACCCACACACCACACGCTTGAACCGACGGCGAGTTTCTTCGCCAATCGCTTCGGGGACATGGACTGGCGCATCGTCACACCCGAGAAAACCGCCCTTTTCGAGGGCGGCAAACTGTCCTTCGGCCCGGGGGCGGCGAAGCCCGAGTTTCCCGAAGACGCCAGTGAGGCGCTCTGGCTCACCTATTTCCGCAACATCTTCAACCCGGCCCGGCTGAAGGTGAAGGCGATGACATCCGAAATGCCGCGCAAATACTGGAAGAACCTGCCCGAAGCCGTGACCATTCCCGATCTCATCGATACGGCACATGCCCGCGCACGCGCGATGGCTGAGGCGCAACCGACGCTGCCGCCGCTGCGCGCAGAGAAGGCTCGCAACCAGCTTGCCGCGCACAGATCGGCCTGGGAGGGCCCGGGAGACGAGCTTGCCGACGCGATCCGGGCCTGCACAGCCTGCCCGCTTCACCGGACTGCGACCCAGGCCGTTGCCGGTGTCGGTCCCGCCGATGCAGCGCTCATGATTGTCGGCGAGCAGCCTGGCGATCAGGAAGACCTTGCCGGTCTGCCTTTCGTGGGTCCGGCAGGACAGCTCTTTGCTACGGTCGCAAAATCTGTCGGGTTGGACAGGGACAAGGCCTTCGTCACCAATGCGGTGAAGCATTTCAAATTCACCCCGAGGGGAAAGCGACGGCTGCACCAGCGGCCCGATTCGCGTGAAATCGCCCATTGCCAAGGCTGGCTGCACGCCGAAATGCAACGCGTCAAACCAAAGCTGGTCCTGGCGCTTGGCGGAACTGCGGCACAGTCGCTGACCGGCGACGGCAGCCGCATGCTCGAACGCCGTGGAACGGTTGAGTTGCTCGATGATGGAACGCCGGTTCTGCTGACGGTGCACCCCTCCTTCCTGCTCCGGATTCGCGACGAAGACGAGAAGCGGGCAGAGATGGTGAAATTCGAGACCGATTTGCGTATCGCCGTGGAAATGCTGGGCGTGCTGGAGCAGGGCAAAGCCGCTTCCACACACGTTGAGAATCGATGATGACCACCTGTCCGTTTCAGCCGGGTATCAGTTCCGCTGCTTCGAGCCCGGACATGTAGGCCCCGTGAACCGTTGCCGGATGGTCTTCGTGACAGGCTTCGCCTGCGAAAACGAGCCGTCCGTTCCAGTCGGAGCCGGCAAGAGACCGGCGCGAAGCCCGGTCGCTGCCAACTGCGGTAAAGGAGTAGGAGCCGCGGGCGAAGGGATCTGAACGCCATCGGCTGATCTGGACGGATTGGGGTTCGGGCACCGAAGATCCGAACACGGAGCGCAAGACCTCCATGGCGCGGGCGGCAGTCTGCCGGTGATCGAGCGTCTCGACTTCCTCCGCCGCACTGCCGGCATTGAAGCCGATCAGGGCGGGCTTGCCGGTCGCCCGGCTCAACGAAAGCCATTCCGCCCAATGCCCGTCCCGGTCACCGAGATACCCGAAAGCATCGGCATTGTCGGGCCAGAACGAGCGCTCGAACAAAAGGCAGCACTTGTTGAGAAGGCCCATTCCGATCGCTCCGATTGCCGCCTGCCTGGCCCGAGACAGGGGTTCGCTGAAGGTGATATCCCCTGCCTTCAACACGCCGAGCGGAGGGGTGAGGATCACATGCGGCGAAAAGAACCTCTCTCCCGCGCGGGTGACCAGACGAATGCCGTCCCGCTGCCGCTCGATGCGGGCGACAGCCAGCCCGGTCCGAATTGGAATGCCTTTCGATAGATGGTCGGCAAGCGCGCCGTATCCGTCCGGAAAGATCAGGTCCGATCCCGGAAAACTATCGACATCATCAAAATACCAGGCCGAGAGATCCTCACAGTCCGCGGCGTACTCATGCTCGATCTCGCTGTTGAGATGATAACGTACAAGCCGGCGTTCCCGTGCATCGAGCTCTCGCCAGTCCTTCAAAGCACGGATGGCATCGGCGAGCGACAGATCGGTTTCCCGCTCTTCCGCCCGCGCTCGCCCGTCGTCGAGCAGCTCTTCTGTCCATTCCCAAGCATCACCGGTGTCGATCCGCGAGCCGCTCTGAGAGAACACAGGTCGCGGCTCCCAACGCGTTTCAACCCGTTTCAAATCCGCTTCATCGGCAAGATCGGTGAGCGGATTTCCTCGCGCGCCGTGGATCCAGCTGGCGCCAAGATCGACCGGCCATCCGGGGATCATACGACTGGTATGCACGCGTCCGCCGATCCGGTCGCGCGCTTCAAGCACCAGAACGGAAAGCCCCCGCGCCCTGAGCGCCCGCGCGGCGCCAAGCCCTGCCATTCCAGCACCGATGACGAGCACATCAGCGGCCGCATCCACATTGGCCCGGGCATTTGCAGCGATACCGAGAAGGGAGGGGGCACACAGTGAGGCGGCAATGCCGGCAAGCCCCGTGATCGACTGGCGGCGGGTGGGCATGTCGGGTTTCCCTTCGCGGCCGCAACTCCGTGTCAAATCCGGTCCGGCCGCCCGACACAGGATTATCAGTGCCGACAAGAGGCAGCCATCGGAATGAACCACACTGAGATGGTCACGTCACGCCGTTCATCGACGGATATTCGGCCTTTCGGTCTCGTCAGGCCAGAATGTCGGCTATCACCGCATCAAGCGCACGAACCGCATCTGCGGGCGAAAGCCTGATCTGAAATCCGCGCTGGCCCGCATTGATGAAGACGTGGGGTTCTTCAAGCGCCGTCTCCTGCAGGACCACGGGGACCCGCTTTTTTTGGCCGAAAGGGCTGATGCCGCCGACATGATAGCCCGTCAGCCGTTCCGCGGCGGCCGGCTTCATCATCTCCGCCGACTTTCCGCCAAAGGCGGCTGCCAGCTTCTTCATGCTGACTTCGTGGTCGGAGGGCAGGATTGCGCAGACCGGCTTGCCGTCGAGTTCGGCCATCAGTGTCTTGAGCACGCGCGCGGGCTCCTCGCCCAAGGCCTCAGCGGCCTGAAGACCGGCGCTGTCGGCATCGGGATCGTAGTCATAGCCATGAACCGTAAAGCTGACACCGAGCTTTTTGAGCGCCTGAGTGCCGCGTGTGGTTTTCGCCATGCTGCACCCCTACCGCAATAAGCTTTCGTAGAGATCGGGCTTGAAGCCGATAAGGATCCGCCCGTCGGCCTCAAGCACCGGACGCTTGATCATGGACGGCTGCGCCAGCATCAGGCCGATGGCCTTTTCGGCGTCGAGATCCTGCTTGCTCGCCTCGTCCAGCTTGCGGAAGGTCATTCCGGCCCGGTTGAGCACCGTTTCCCAACCGGCTTCAGCGCACCAGCGCTCAAGATGCTCGCGATCGATCCCCGACGCCTTGTAATCGTGGAAATCAGCCTCGATCGAATGCTCCGCGAGCCAGGCCCGCGCCTTCTTCATCGTGTCGCAGTTCTTGATGCCGTAGATGGTGGCGGTCATGTCCGGCCTTTCACAAAGAGCATCGCGTGAAACGGGAAACCTATTCCCACTCAATGGTGCCGGGCGGCTTGGAGGTCACGTCGTAGACGACGCGGTTGATCCCCTTGACCTCGTTGATGATCCGCGTCGCGGCCTTGCCCAGGAAATCCATGTCGTAGGGGTAGAAATCGGCGGTCATGCCGTCGACCGATGTCACGGCGCGCAGCGCGCAGACGAACTCGTAGGTGCGGCCGTCGCCCATGACCCCAACGGTCTGGACCGGCAGCAGCACGGCAAAGGCTTGCCAGATGGTGTCATAGAGGCCGGCCTTGCGGATCTCGTCCAAATAGATGGCATCGGCCTGACGCAGGATCTCGAGCTTTTCACGGCTGATGCCGCCCGGACAGCGTATGGCGAGCCCCGGACCCGGGAACGGATGACGGCCGATGAAGCTGTCGGGCAGACCCAACTCGCGCCCGAGCACGCGCACCTCGTCCTTGAACAGTTCGCGAAGAGGCTCGACGAGCTGCATGTTCATGCGCTCGGGCAGGCCGCCGACATTGTGGTGCGACTTGATGGTCACAGATGGGCCGCCCGAGAAGGAAACGCTTTCAATGACGTCCGGATAAAGGGTGCCCTGGGCGAGGAAATCGGCGCCGCCGATTTCCCGGGCCTCTTCCTCGAAGACCTCGATGAACAACCGGCCGATGGTCTTGCGCTTGATCTCTGGGTCAGCCTCGCCTTCCAGCGCCGAGATGAAGCGGTCGGATGCATCGACGAGCTTCAGGTTGAGATTGTAATGCTCCCGGAACATGGCGACGACATCACGCGCCTCGTTCATCCGCATCAGGCCGTGGTCGACCAGGATGCAGGTCAGCTGGTCGCCGATCGCTTCGTGGATCAGGAGTGCCGCGACGGAGGAATCGACGCCGCCCGACAGGGCGCAGATCACCTTGCCGTCTCCAACCTGCTCGCGGATCTTCTGCACCATTTCCGCGCGGTAGGCGGCCATGCTCCAGTCGGATTTCAGGCCGACGATCTTGTGCACGAAATTGGACAGGAGTTTCGCCCCGTCCGGCGTGTGCACCACTTCCGGATGGAACATGGTGGTGTAATAGCGCCGCTTCTCATCGACCGAGATCGCGAAAGGCGCATTGGGCGAGGTGCCGATGACCTCGAAGCCTTCGGGCAAGCGGGTCACGCGGTCGCCATGGCTCATCCAGACCGGGTATTTCTTCCCGACCTCCCAGAACCCTTCGAACAGCGGGCTTTCCTTCAGGATCTCGACATCGGCCCGGCCGAACTCGCGGTGGTGGCCACCTTCGACATTGCCGCCGAGCTGCTGGCACAGGGTCTGCTGACCGTAGCAGATCGCCAGGATCGGCACGCCGGACTCGAACACCGCTTGCGGAGCCCGCGGCGAACCGGCATCCGGCACCGAGGAGGGTCCGCCCGAAAAGATGACGCCCTTGGGCTGCATCCGTTCAAAGCCGTCATTGGCGAGCTGGAAGGGAACGATTTCGCAATAGACGCCGGCTTCGCGCACCCGTCGCGCGATCAGCTGCGTGACCTGACTGCCGAAATCGATGATCAGGATGGAGTGTGGATGGGTGGTGTGCAGGATGTCGTTCATGGCGAGCGATTAAGCCAAAGCCGCGCCGGATGCAATCGCCTGCTCAAGGCGATCCACCGCGTGGGCGAGTTTTTCATCGATGACGTGGAGATATTCCGTCCAGTCATCAATGTGATTGAGTTCAGCCTTGCCGTCGGAAATACCGCGAAGACCGAGCACGGGCACATCGAACCGGGCCGCGGCGCGCAGAACGGCGAAAGTCTCCATGTCCACCATGTCGGCATTGATGCCGTCATAGGCGACGCCGGAAACGATGTTCGCCCCGGTCGAAAGACTTGCGCGCGGGATTGCGTCGCTCACGCAAGGCAACGCCAGGACCGCGGGCAGATCGAGAAACGGCGTCCGTCCCTTCTCGAATCCCAGCGGACTTGCATCCATGTCGCGATAGCTGACGGAGGACGCCTGGTAGATGCCGGTCTGTTCGAGCGTCCTCGATCCTGCCGAGCCCAGGGACAAGATGCAATCGGGACGCCTTCCGGCGGAGGCCAGACTTGCGGAAACCACGACGGCCGCCTCTACCGGGCCGACACCCGTGATGAGCGGCGAAAAGCGTTGCCTGAGATGCGGGCCGTATTCGGCCTCCGCCGCCATGACATAGAGGATGCTGCGGTCGCCCGCCTGCTTGAGTTCCATTGTCATCCTTCGATCCCCTCGCGTCCGCGCACCACCATCATCGTGCCTGTCATCGAGGCGATCAGCTTGGCCGGGCCGTCGGCGAGCGCGTAGGCGCGCCCGTCGCTGACGATGATGGTGTTTCCAGGCTTGGTCACCTCGCCGCGGAACAGAAAGCGGCTGCCCTTGCCGGGGGAAAGCAGGTTGATCTTGAACTCGATCGTCAGCACCGCGGCATCGGGCGGCATCACAGACAGCGCCGCGTAGCCGCACGCCGAATCGAGCGCCGTGGAGAGAATGCCGGCATGCAGGAACCCGTGCTGCTGGGTCAGATCGGCGCGAAAAGGCATTTCGATCTCGACAATGCCATAGTCGACGCTCGCCAGTTCCGCACCGATGGTGCGCATGACCTCCTGCTTGGCGAAGCTGGTGGCGACGCGGTTGCGGAAATTTTCGTCGGGCTTTTCATCCATGCGGCGGATTCCTTTCGCACCTGCGAAGGTGCCAAGTGCTTGACCAAACCGCAAGAGCTTTGTTGGTGCCCGACATGCATGCCGGGAGCCGCCCTTCCAGGCCGGTCAGGCGGGGTTGAGCCACCAGATGGCGCCGTTCAGAAGACCAGCAAAACTCACCCAGACCGCATAGGGAACAAACAGAAGGGCGGAAGGTCGATCTCGGCGCCATGCGATTGCGATAAAGGCAAGAATTGAGAGCCACATGGCGACAAGAACAGGCAACGCCAGATCCGGCCGTCTGGCGGCAAAAAACACCAGCGGCCAAGCATAGTTCAGCGCGATCTGCAGGAACCAGAGCCGAGGCAGTGCGCCATGCCGGTCATTGAACCAGACCCGGGCCCCGGCGATGCCGATAAGGATGTAGAGCACCGTCCAGACCGGACCGAACACCCAGTTCGGCGGATTGAAGGAGGGCTTTTCCAGCGCCGCGTACCAGGGTCCCGGAATCGAGAAATAGCCGATCACGCTGCCACCGGCGACGGTGAGCACGATGAACAACACCAAGGTCACTGCGTAGGTTTTGCTCATCGTCGTTCCTTTCAAATGTCGTCCGGGTCAAATGTCGTCTGGCTCAAATTCGACCGGGATTGCGTCAGGTGACCATCACCATACGTGCAATCCCCTTCAGTTTCGCCGTCTGAAGCCGGCAAAGTAAAACCCGTCGGTCCCGGTTCGTGCGGGCGAAAGCAAAAGGCCGGTCCCATCTCCCGCCAGCGGAAGCGGCGCGTTCCGGTCGGCCACGGTTTCGTTCCAACGCTGCTCAAGCCCGAAAGGTTCAAACTCCGGATGGCGCTCCAGGAAGGCTTTCATCCGGTCGGTGTTTTCCTCCGGCAGCAACGAGCAGGTCACATAGGCAAGTTCGCCGCCGGGGCGGACGAATACCGAGGCGGCATCAAGCACCTTGTCCTGATCGGATATCCGATCGGCAATATTCTTTTCGGAGATCCGCCACTTGGCATCGGGCCGCCTGCGCCAGGTTCCGGTGCCCGTGCAGGGCGCATCGATGAGCACGCGGTCAACTTTTCCCTCGAACTCGGCGAGTTGGCCTGCGCGCTCACGGATATCGATGATTTCGGCTCCGGAACGCCTGATGCGCTCTACCATCGGCGCGAGCCGGCGGCGGTCGGCGTCATAGGCCAGCACCCGGCCATGGTTCGACATGGCCGCCGCCATCGCAAGGGATTTGCCGCCGCCGCCGGCGCAATAATCGAGGATGGTTTCACCAGAACCGGCGCCGACCAGCCCGGCGGCTATCTGCGAGCCCTCATCCTGAATCTCGAACCAGCCTCGGGCAAAGCTGACCTCACTCGCAGCGGCGATCTGCCGTTCAGGCCCTTCGCCGGCTTCAAACCTCACACCCTGGGGTGCCAGACGTGTGGGATGGGCCTTACGGTCCTCAAAGGCTGTCAGAACCTGCTCGCGGCCAGCCATCAACGTGTTGACCCTGAGGTCGAGCGGGGGACGCGCAGCAAGTGCTGCGGCTTCCTCTATCCATCCGGATCCGAAGGCCCGCTCGAATGCCCCGGTGAGCCATTCGGGAACATCGGCTCTTATATGGTCCGGCGCTTCCGCGAGTTCACGCCGGAGACATGCCTGCATAGTGTGGACATTTGGTATTTCGGGAGCGAAACGATCCCCGTCCAGGGTCGAAACGAGCTCGACAGGGCTGATTTTCCATTGCCTGAGCAGGGTGGCCAACGCGAGGTCTTCAGGGCGGTCGCCGTCCATGATGAAGCCGTGTGACAGCTTCTTCCTCAGCGCGTCATGGACGAGATTGGATATGGCTGCACGATCGCCCGAACCTGCAAAGCGGTGCGACAGGCCCCAATCCTTGAGCGCATCGGGCACCGGGCGGTGACGCGTTTCAATTTCCGACAGGACTTCGATGGCTGCTTGCAGGCGACCGCCTAGGCGCATGGGCTCAACTCCGGGGTTGGCCCCTGCTACAGGCTTGTCCGGCCCATGGCAAGCGCCACGCCTTCCGCCTCAGATGCAGCGCCCGCCGTCGACCTCCATGGCGACACCGGTGATCATTGCCGCCTCGTCGGAACAGAGGAAACACGCCGCGTTGCCCATGTCTTCCGGCGTCGAGAACCGGCCAAGCGGAATGGTGGACAGGAACTTCGCCCGGATCTCAGGCGTGTCTTCCCCCATGAAGGACTTGAGCAGCGGGGTTTCGCCGGCCACCGGGTTGATGGCATTGACGCGTACACCATGCGTTGCCAGTTCCACGGCCATGGTCTTGGTCGCGGTGATCATCCAGCCCTTGGAGCAATTGTACCAGTTGAGCCGCGGCCTTGGGCTCACCCCTGCCGTTGACGCCACGTTGAGGATCGCGCCGGCACCCTTTTGTTTCATCACCGGAACAAAATGGCGGGCAGTGAGATAAACCGACTTCACATTGACCGCCAGCACCCGGTCGAACTCGTCTTCGCTCACCTCTTCCAGAGGTGTCGGCAGGTGGGTTATCCCGGCGTTGTTGACCAGAATGTCGAGGCCTCCGAACCGGCCCAGCACCGTTTCGGCCATGGCCTCCACGCTCGCGTTGTCGGAAACATCGACGGTGACGGGCAGTGCCGCTGTCCCCAGCTGACCAGCCATGACGGTCGCCGCATCGCCATTGATATCGGCGATGGCAACCCGCGCCCCCTCGGCAAGAAATTTTCTGACGATACCGGCGCCGAAACCCGATGCGCCCCCGGTCACCAGCGCGGTCTTGCCCTGCAGTCTCATTCTCGATCCCCTCCTTGATGCGAGATCCCTATCGGCCGTGCCAGACGGCAACCGTCTTCAAAACGGAAAACCCATAGAGCGCCTCGAACCCCTTTTCGCGGCCATGGCCGGACTTTCCGACCCCGCCGAAGGGCAATTCCACCCCGCCGCCGGCGCCGTAATTATTGACGAACACCTGGCCCGATCGAATCGCGCGGGCGAGGCGCATTTGGCGACCGCCATCGGCGGTCCAGACGCCAGCAACCAGACCGTAATCCGTACCATTCGCAATGGCGACGGCTTCGTCCTCGTCACGGAAGGGAATGATGACCTGAACCGGACCGAAGATCTCGTCACGCGCCAGCTCGTGGGCCGGATCGACCTCCCCATAGAGCGTGGGGCGAACATAATGACCGCCCATCGGCGCCGATTTGGGCATCTGGCCTTCGGCAACCGGCGCGAGGCCGTCCCCGTCAGCACGAGCCAGAAAGCCCTGCACGATTGATTTCTGCCGCTCGGAAATCAGGGGGCCGACCGATTGGTCCTCGATTGCTGCTCCCACAGTGAGCGACCGGTAGCGCTCGCTCATCAGGCGCACGACTTCGGCATGACGCGATTGCTCGACCAGAATGCGCGAGGAGGCGGAACAGGTCTGGCCGCAGTTTTGAATGCCTGCATTGACGAGAAAGGGCAGCGCACGCTCAAGATCGGCGTCCGCAAAGACGATCTGCGGCGATTTTCCACCCAGTTCCAGCGTTACCGGGACCACGTTTTCTCCCGCGGCCTGCTGCACCTTGCGGCCGGTCTCGAGCGATCCCGTAAAGGAAAGATGATTGACATCGGCGTGGCCCGAAAGCGCGGCACCCGCTTCCTCGCCAAGGCCGGGGACCACGTTGAGCGCACCGTCGGGCAGGCCGCAATCACAGGCGATCCGGGCAAAGGCGAGCGCTGTCAGCGAGGCCTCCTCGGCAGGCTTGAGGACCGTGGCGTTGCCCATGGCAAGCGCTGCCCCCACCGAACGCCCGAGAATCTGCATCGGATAGTTCCACGGGATGATGTGGCCGGTCACGCCGTGCGGTTCGCGCAGAGTGTAAACCGTGTAATCGTCGAGATATGGGATCGTCTCGCCATGCAGCTTGTCGGCCGCGCCGCCATAGAATTCCAGATAACGGGCAAGCGCCCGTGCATCGGCGCGGGCCTGGGTGAGCGGCTTGCCAACGTCATGCGCCTCAAGGTTGGCGAGCCATTCGACGTGTTCTTCGACTGCGCACCCGATCTTCGACAGCAACCTGCCGCGCTCCACCGCGGGCATCCGGCCCCACTCGCCGGAAAGCGCCATTCGGGCTGCAATCACCGCCGCATCGATGTCGTCGGCTGCTCCGCGTGCAATGCGCCCGATCTCGCGGCCGGTTGAGGGGTCCTCCACAGGCAATGTCAGGCCGCTGCGGGCGGCGATCCAGCGTCCCCCAATCAGGCACTGCCGCGTGTCGAATCCTGCGTCAAGCTTGGTGGTGGTCATCACTCATTCTCCTGCACCATTCAAACCGGACAGGTGTCCGGCCGGTGCCGCGTCATCGCCTCCAGTTGCGTTACCGCCATCACGCATCCGTTTCCAGAGCCTTGTCGAGTGTCGGTGTCGCGGCAACAAGGGAGCGGGTATAGGGATGTTCGGGGTTCCGGAAAACCGTTTCGGTGTCCCCCTGCTCGACAATCTTCCCTTCCTTCATCACCAGCACCCGGTCGGTGATAGCCCGAACGACCGACAGGTCGTGGGAGATGAAGAGATAGGAGATGTCGAGCCGGTCAGACAGTCCGGCTAGCAGGTCAAGCACCTGCGCGCGGATCGAGACATCGAGCGCGGAGACCGCCTCATCAAGTACAATCAAAGCCGGCTCAATAATCAGGGCGCGAGCGATCGCGATGCGTTGCCGCTGTCCGCCCGAAAACTCGTGTATATACTTGTCCGCATCGCCGGGGACGAGCCCGACCTCCTCCAGGGCCCGGTGGATCCGGCGATCCAGGTCCGCACCCTGCGGCCTTTCCTTGAGCAGATGGAACGGCTCGGCCACCAGCCGCCTGACCTTGTGTCGCGGATTGAACGACCCGTAGGGATCCTGGAAGACCACCTGCATCCGGGCCCGCAATTCCGGGTGGGGTCCATCGCCGGCACTCGAGAACAGCTTGCCATTGAGACGGATTTCGCCCCCCTGCAGCGGATCGAGGGCAAGGATGGCGCGCGCCAAAGTGGATTTTCCGCAACCGGATTCGCCGACCAGACCGATATTCTCGCCGTGAAAGATTTCGAAGCCAACACGATCCACCGCGCGGAAGGGCTGCGGGCGGACGAAAAGGCTGCGGCGGGGCTGCGGGTAGTCGCGCACCACATCGCTGACCGAAAGCACCGGGGTCACGGCCGGCTCGGTGCGGCGCTTCCGTTTGGGCACATGGGCCGAGGCGGACAGAAGGGCACGTGTATAGGGATGGCGCACCGACCGGAAGATCTCGCGCGTCGGACCGGCCTCCACCACCGCACCATCCTTCAGGATGGCGATATGATCGGCAAGCCCGGCAACCACCGCGAGATCATGGGTGATGAGCATCAGGCCCATCCCCTCCTCGCGCACCAGCTGTTTCAACAGATCCAGGATCTGGGCCTGGGTGGTAACATCGAGCGCGGTGGTGGGTTCGTCCGCAATCAGGATCTTCGGTCTGAGCGCAATCGCCTGGGCGATCACCACGCGCTGGCGCTGCCCGCCCGAAAGATCGTGCGGATACCGGTCCAGAGGAAAGCGGTCCTCCCTGAGTCCGACACGATTGAGCATGGCCCGCGCGACGGCCTTGGCCTCGCGCCGCCCCGCGGAGGTGTGCACCATCACGGTTTCAGCCACCTGATCGCCGATCGTGCGCACGGGATTGAGCGCCGTCATGGGCTCCTGAAACACCATACCGACATCGCGGCCACGCATCTGGCACAGAGCGTCTTCCTCCATGCTGCCAAGATCGTTGCCTGCAACGGTGATCGATCCGGACCAATTGCTGCCGCGCGGCAGGAGTTGCATTACCGAAAGCGCCGTCATCGACTTGCCGGACCCGGATTCCCCGACAACGCCCAGAATGCTGCCGGGCTGCAGATCGAGATCGAGATCGTGCAGCACGGTCTTGCCGTGGATATCGACCCGCAGATTGGAGACCGAGAGCGCACTCATGTCCTGTCCCGGCGGAGTTTCGGATCGAACAGATCGCGCAACCCGTCCCCCATCAGATTGAGGCCGAGGACGGTGATGATGATGGCGAAGCCCGGAAACAGCGCCATATGCGGCGCCAGCGAAATCAGGGTCTGGGCATCGGCGAGCATCCGGCCCCAGCTCGGCAAAGGCGGCTGCGCGCCGAGTCCGACGTAAGCAAGCGCCGCCTCGGCGAGGATGGCGAGCGAAAACTGGATCGTGCCCTGAACGATGAGCAGGTTGCCAATGTTGGGAAGGATATGTTCGAGCGAGATGCGGGCCTTGCCCTTGCCGGCTACCCGCGCGGCGAGGACGTAATCCCGGGTCCACAAGGACAGCGCCGCACCGCGTGCGAGCCTCGCGAAAACCGGAATGTTGAAAATACCAATCGCGATGATGGCATTGATCGCACCGGGGCCGAAAACAGCCGTGATCATGATCGCGAGCAACAGGGACGGGAAGGCAAAGACGAGGTCGTTGCCGCGCATGACGACCTCGTCGATGAGGCTGCCGCGATGGGCGGCGGCATAGAGGCCGAGCGGCACACCGAGCACCATGCCGACACCGACCGCCACGAAAGCCACCGCAATCGAGACCCGCGCGCCCACCATGATCATCGAGAACATGTCGCGGCCGAAATGATCCGTCCCGAACCAGTGTTCAAGGGACGGCGGCTGGAGTTTCTGGGGGATGTCGAGTTGGGCGGGATCGAACGGTGTCCACAGGAAGGAAACGAGCGCGAGAAGCACGAAAAAGGCAGAAAGCACGAAGCCTGCAATAAAAGCCGGATGGCCAAGTGCCGCCCGCAGGAAACCCCGGTCGGTAGTGGCAGTCATCGTCATGAGCGGCGTCTCCTGAGCCGCGGGTCAGCTGCGGCATAGGCGAGATCGACGATGAAAGTGACCACGATGACAGCAAAGACCAGAAGAATGACCACCGAACGCACCACGATCAGGTCACGCTGTGTGATGGCCTGGAAGACGAGGCGGCCGAGCCCCGGCAGATAGAAGACGTTCTCGATGATGATGCCACCGGCGAGCAGGAACGAGAACTGCAGCCCTATGATCGTCAGCACCGGGATCAGCGCGTTGCGAACCGCATGACGCCAGAGCGCTTGGCTGCGCGTCAGTCCCTTGGCGCGAGCCGTGCGCATGAAGTCCTCATCAAGCGTGTCTATGAGCGACGACCGCATCACACGGGCGAGGATTGACGCCTGAGGCAGGGCCAGCGCGATTGCCGGCAGAGTGAGTGCCTTCATGGCCTGCCAGAAACCCTCATCCCAGCCGGGAAAGCCGCCGGCCGAAAACCAGCGCAGATTGATCGCAAAGACGAGGACGAGCATCATCGCGAACCAGAAATTCGGGATGGCGACGCCGAGCTGGGTGGCCCCCATGACCGAAAGATCGGCCGCGGAATTGCGCCGTCCGGCTGCAATGATGCCGGCAGGAAAGGCAATCAGGGTGGAAAGCGCCAGCGCATAAAGCGTCAGCGGGAGCGAAATCGCGATCCGCTCGGCAACGAGTTCGGAAACCGGCACACGATAGGTGTAGGAGATGCCAAAATCCCCCTGCACCATGCCCCACACCCAACCGAGATAACGCCACGGCAATGGTTCGTCGAGGCCGAGCTGCGTGCGCAAGGCCGCCACGGCGGACGGATCCGCATTGATGCCCATCATGAAGGACGCCGGGTCGCCCGGCACCACTTCCATGACCAGAAAGACCACAAGGCTAGCCGCGACCAGGCTCAGCGAAAGCGAAACAAAGCGCCGAAGGAGGTAGACGGTCATCGGCGGATATCCAGCGCGGGCAGAAACCGAAGGCCGGGACGTCGCCCGGCCTTCCTGCTTGGATCGGGCCTCAGTCTTCCCAATAGACCGCGGTCATGTCGTTTGCCTGGGTTGGCGAGTTTGGCCAGATCCCCTTGAGCTTCGCATCGGCAACGCCGGTGCGCGCGAGCTGAAACAGATAACCGTTGACGTAATCGTCTGCGATCTTGCGCTGGGCGGACTGCATCAGTTCGGTGCGGGTGGCAGGGTCTGTGGCCTTGTCGAGATCGGCCATGATGGCCTTGAAATCGGGATCGCCATACTGGAAGTAATAGTCGTCACGGCCATAAATGCCGATGTCCATCGGCTCGGTGTGCGACACGATGGTCAGATCGAAATTCTTGCCCTTGAACACGTCCTCGATCCACTGCGCCCACTCGACATTGGTGATTTCCGTCTCGATGCCGACATCGCGAAGCTGGGCTGCGATGATTTCGCCGCCACGGCGCGCGTAGCTCGGTGGAGGAAGCTTGAGGGACAGGGTCAGGTCGCTCACACCCGCTTCGGCAAGAAGCGCCTTGGCCTTTTCGGGATCGAAGGCGGACTGGCCGGTCAGATCGACATAGACCGGATTGTGCGGGGCGAAGTGCGTACCGATGGGGGTTCCGTACCCGAACATCGCGCCATCGATGATCGCCTGCCGGTCAATGGCATGGCTGATCGCCTCGCGGACCTTGATGTTGTCGAGCGGCGGCTGCTTGTTGTTCATGGCCAGGATGGTTTCACCCTCGGTCGATCCGACGATCACCGAAAAGCGCGGATCCGCCTCGAACTGCGGAAGGTTTTCCGGCGCCGGAAAGTTCGGAAATGCGTCGATGTCACCGGCCATCATCGCCGCGAAGGCGGCCGTCGGGTCGGAGATGAACTTGAATGTGACCTTGTCGAGCTTGACGGCCTCGCCCCAATAGTCCGGGTTGCGGCTCAGGTCGACCCGGTCGCCCTTGGCCCATTCGGTGAAGGTAAAGGGCCCGGTGCCGACCGGATTTGCGGCATTTTCGGCGGCGGTTTCAGGCGCGACGATCACGGCATCGCCCCACGCCATGTTGAACAGAAACGCGCCATTGGGCTTGGACAACGTCACCTTGACGGTCGACGGATCAACGACTTCGACATCGGCAATGTCGGCAAAGAGCGCCTTTTGCGCATTGGTCGAATCATCGGCACGGGCGCGATCGAGAGAGAACTTGACATCCTCGGCATTGAAATCCGTTCCGTCGTGGAATTTCACGCCTTCGCGCAGGTTGAAGGTGTAGGTGAGGCCGTCTTCGGAAATGTCCCAGCTTTCAGCGAGCGCGGGCAGGATGGATCCATCGGCGCCAAAGCGGGTCAGACCTTCGAACACATTGGCATACACCACCTCGTCGATGGCGGCCGCAGCACCTCCGGTCGGGTCGAGATTTGGCGGCTCGAGCTGCATGCCGATCGTTGCATCCATTTTGGCGGCCATGGCCGGAACGCTGCCCATGGCGAGCCCGAGACCCATCCCGAGGGCAAGGATTGATAGGGCTGCCTTCGAAGTCGAATAGGGTTTCATAGCGCTGTCTCTCTCCCGTTTCGGCGGATCACATCATGTCCGGCCGTGCAATAGATCATCCAGGGCAAAGGCCATAACCTTCGCGGAATCGACCATGTCATCAATCCCGACATACTCGTCCGGCTGGTGGGCCAGATCCAGAATGCCGGGCCCATAGGCGATACAGTCTTTCAACCGGCCAATACGGTCAATATGTTTCTGGTCGTAGGTTCCCGGCGACACCACGTGCACGGGTTCGCAGGCGAGTGCGGACCGGATGCCGCGCTCCACAGCCCTGACCACGGGGGCCTCCACGGAGGTCATGGTGGGGCTCACCTGCCACAATTCCTCGAAATCGTAGCGGAATCCCGGGCGTTCGGCCTTGACCCTTTCGAGGAGCGAAATGATCTCCTCGCGAACTTCCTGGCCCTTCTCCTCGATCAGGTAGCGCCGGTCGATGACCATGCGGGCAAGATCAGGCACGCAGGCGGAGGGAAACCCGGTAAAATCCGGGTCCGGCTCGGCCTGGCCGCCATGCAACGAGTTGATGTTCATCGTCGACTGGCGTGCACCATCGGGCACAACCGGCATCGCGGTGTGCTTCTGACTGAGTGCGGGAAACAGGGAGGCTTCCATCTCCGCGACCACCGCGCCCATGTGCCGAACCGCGCAATCCCCGAGGAAGGGCATTGACCCGTGGGCGATGCGGCCATGGGTGGTGATCCGGGCCCACATCACACCGCGATGCCCGAGACAGATCCGGTCCTTGTTGAGCGGTTCGGGGATGATGACATGCTGAACCCGCTCGGGCGAGAAATAGCCCTGTTCGGCGAGCCACGCGACGCCGCCGTAACCACCGGTTTCCTCGTCGGCAGTGCCGGAAATCTCGATTGCTCCGGGAAAATCGGGCCAGAGCGAGACAAAGGCCTCCGCGGCGACAATCGAGGCTGCCAGCCCGCCCTTCATGTCGCAGGCGCCCCGGCCGTAGATCCGGCCCTCGGAAATTTCACCCCCAAATGGATCGAAGGTCCATCCCGATCCCGTCTCGACAACATCAATGTGGGAATTGAAGTGCACGCACGAACCCGGTTGCCCGCCTTCGCAGCGGGCGATCACGTTCCAGCGTGGGTACTTCTCGCTGTCTCCGGGCGTGCCTTCCGCCCTGAGCAGACTGACCTCAAAGCCGGACGCCCCCAGCCGTCGCGCGAGATAGTCGCAGATGTCCCGGTAGAACTCTCCAGGCGGGTTGATGGTGGGAATGCGGATCAGGTCCTGCGTCAGGGCGATGAGATCATCGCGCCGCGCTGCGACCGCCGCCGCAAGCGCTTGCTGGCGCCCCTCCAGTTCCTCGTCCCCTGCCATTGTTGCCGTCACCTTCTTACCAACCGGCGCCAGCATAACCGGGACGGGCGAAGTGACAAGGGGTTTCCAGTGCGATCCCAGCAACCGGCAACACCGGTTAAGTGCTTGATATGGTGAACATCAGCAGATGCTGTACGAGGTTTTCCCGGTTACGAGACGACGCGGTAGCAAACGTTGGCGACACCCGAACGGATCATGCCCAACTGATGCGCAGCGGCCTTGGAAACATCAATAATACGGCCCTTCACGAACGGACCCCGGTCATTGATGCGCACCACAACCGACTTGCCGTTTTTCGGATTGACCACCTCGACCCGAGTCCCGAAGCGGAGCTTGGGGTGCGCGGCAGTCAGTTTGGCGGGGTCCATGCGTTCGCCGGACGCGGTCATGGATGTCAGTGCATACCAGGAGGCATGGCCGCAGGCCTTGCTCGCATGAGCGGTGGCCGGAGCAGCGAGCAGGGCGAGAAAGAGCGCGGCGCCGGTGAGCGCTTTCGGAAAAATGGAAGTCATGTCACGGTCCTTGATGAGAGAAACCGCGTCGTGACGTCCGAAAGAGGCGCGAACATGGTCAGCAAAATCACATTTTGTGGCCAAGTGTTGCAGTCCGCGACACGCCGGGTTAGGACCTAACCCTTCCAGGTGCCATCGTTCCACAGGGCGCCGAGACCTGCCTTGTAGTCGGGATAGGCGAAGCTGAACCCGGAAGCCTTGACCTTGGCGTTGGAGACGCGCTTGTTCTCGCCATAGAAGGATCGCGCCATCGGCGACAGATCCGCGGTTTCGAAGTCGGTTTCCGGCGGCGGCTCGACACCCATCAGATGGGCTGCATGCTCGACCACGTCCTGAGGCGGGGCCGGCATGTCGTCGGTGACGTTGAAGATGCCGCCCAGCCGCTCGCGTGCCAGAAGCGCAGTAGCGCCGCCGATATCGTCGACATGGATCCGGTTGAACACCTGACCGGGCTTGATCAGCCGGCGCGCCTTGCCTGCGTCGAGCGTCTTGAGCGCATTGCGGCCGGGTCCGTAGATGCCCGACAACCGGATGATTGCCGCTGGCACACCCGCCTCTCCGGCGAGATCGATCCACCCCTTTTCTGCGGCAACACGGGCAACCGAGCGTTTTGATACGGGTTTGCAGATGGTGGTTTCGTCAACCCAACCGCCGCCGTGATCGCCATAGACCCCGACCGTCGAGAGATAACCCGCCCATTCAAGCTGCGGCATGGCCTGCTTCAGTCCGGCCATGGAGAGAGCGTCAAGGACCGGATCGCCGTCCGTATCCGGGGCAATCGACATCACCAGATGGGTGACATCCCGGAGCGCTTCGCCAAGGTCGCCTTCCGGAACACCTCCCTGATAAACGAACGGCTTCAGTCCGGCCGCCTCCAGCTTCGAAAACCGCTCCTTCGAGCGGGTGGTCCCGCCCGCAAAGCCGAAATCCCCGGCAAGTGCCCGGGCAATGGCGAGGCCGGAAAACCCTGCGCCAAAAATCATCAATCGCATCACATTCCCTGTCGTATCAGTCGGCCTGGGGCTCAAGCGCCAGCGCCCATTCGGCGCGGACATCGGGGTCCGTCTCGCTCCACCCGGCTGAAGTTTGTGCCTGGGCCAGTTCGCGCATTCGCGCCGGCGCTGTCAACCGCGACAGAGCCCAGACCGCGGCACCGCGCACCAGCGCTGATGGGTCCTGCAGGAGCGCTTCGCAAGCGGGGACAAGACACTTGTCGCCGCTGTTTCCGGCAGCCGTGAGGACGTTGCGCAGGAACCGGCCGTGGCCGATCCGCTTGATGGGCGAGCCGGAAAAGAATGTGCGGAAACCGGCATCATCGAGGGCGAGAAGATCTACGAGCGGTGGCGAGGCCAGATCATCGCGGGCGGTGAGCTTGATCTCGCTGGCTGATCTCGCGTACTTGTTCCAGGGGCAAACCGCCAGGCAGTCATCGCAGCCGTAGATCCGGTTGCCCATCGGCTCCCGGAACTGGCGCGGAATAGGCCCCTTGTTCTCGATGGTGAGATAGGAAATGCAGCGCCGCGCGTCGATCTGGTAGGGCGCGGGAAAAGCATCCGTCGGGCAGGCAGCAAGGCAGGCCCTGCACGAGCCGCAATGATCGGTCTCGGCGCGATCAGGCTCAAGTTCGACGGTGGTGAAGATCGACCCAAGGAAAAGCCAGGAACCGTGGCTGCGGCTGACCAGGTTGGTATGCTTGCCGATCCAGCCAAGCCCGGCTGCCTCGGCCAAGGGCTTTTCCATCACCGGAGCCGTGTCGACGAACACCTTGACGTCGCCACCCGCGCGGGCGGCAAACTTGCCGGCCAGTTGCTTGAGCCTGCCCTTGATCACGTCATGATAGTCACGATTGCGGGCATAGACCGATACCGAACCGCTGGATTTGTGATCGAGCGCCACCAGGGGATCGGTGTCCGGGCCATAATTCATGGCAAGCACGATCACCGAGCGCACCTCCGGCCAGAGACCGCGCGGCGAAGAACGGCGCTCGATCGTGTCTTCCATCCAATCCATGGAGCCATGGCGGCCGAGTTCGACGAAGCGCGCCAGTCTTTCGGCGGCTTCAGGGCCGATGTCCGGCGGCGCAACCGCGAGATCCGAAAACCCGAGCTCCAGCGCCTCCCGTTCGAGAAAGCTCCTGAGGCGGTCCGGATGCGCCGCGTCTTTGCCTGCCCTGTCCATTCCGGGAGAGCCTTGCGACATCACGGGCCTAGAAATCGAGGTCGGCGTAGTGGGAAACCGGTGGGATGTTGCGAAGCCGGTCCGCCAGGATCGGCCTGAAGGACGGCCGTGACTTCATCCGCTGGTACCAGTCCTTCGCCTGGGGGCATTCGTTCCAGTCGATTTCACCCAGATAATCGAGCACGGAGACGGCGGCAGCAGCCGCCAGATCGGCATAGCTCAACCGGTCTCCGGCGAGCCAGTCCCGGGACGCGGCCAGCCAGGAGAGATATTTCATGTGCTGCCGGATGTTGGCGCGCCCGGCTCGCAGCATCTTCGGATCCGGTGAGCCACCGCCCTCGCTGGCGGACAGTTGCAACTTCAAGACCCGTTCGCGAACGAGGGGGCGTGCGACATCCTTCTCGAACTTGATCAGGAACCATTCAACCAGCCGCCGGATTTCGGCGCGCTGGAAAGGGTCCTCGGCAAGCAGTCTGCGCTCACGCTTGAAAACGCCGAAAGATTCGTCAAGCCATTCGGCGATCACGTGGGGACCGCACAGGGTCTGCAGATTGTCCGTAACGCAGACGGGAAGCGTTCCCGCCGGATTGAGCTTTATGAACTCGGAGCGCTTTTCCCACGGCCGTTCCTCGACCAGATCGGCCTGGTAGTCCATTTCCCCGAAACTTGCGCGAATGAAACGGGAGGGAGCAGAAACCGGATGGTGATAAAGAACGGGCATGGTGAGACGCAAACGGGATCGGGTTGGCGCTTTCGCGCGGGGCTGGTCAGATTCCGGAAAATAGAGCTATAGGGATTGGGCTCCGCCAAGACAAGCGAATCACGATTCGCCAGCCGACCTTGTGATTTCCTGCCGACACGGACATTAGAGACCTTTAACTCAGCTTGCAGGCAAAACAAAGGCCGGCCTTCATGAACGAGACAACACTTGTGGGTGCGGCGCTGCTTGGGCTGATCGAGGGACTGACCGAGTTCGTTCCGGTATCGTCGACTGCGCATCTTCTGCTTGCCGGCCACTTTCTCGGCTTCAAATCGCCCGGCAACAGCTTCGAGGTGCTGATCCAGCTCGGTGCGATCCTTGCCATCCTGTCGGTCTATTTCTCCCGGCTCTGGAAGCTTGCGATGGATCTTCCAACCAGCGCCATTGCACGGAGATTCGTGGCTGCAATCCTGCTGGCCTTCCTGCCCGCCGCGGTGATCGGCGTGATGGCGCACGGCTTCATCAAGACTGTCCTGTTCGAATCCACGACACTGATCTGCTTAGTCCTGATCGCCGGCGGGTTCGTGCTTCTGATCATCGACCGGATGCCGCTCAGACCGAAATATGACAATGTGATGGACTATCCGCTCCCGCTCGCCTTCAAGATCGGTCTGTTTCAATGCCTTGCGATGATTCCCGGCACGTCACGTTCGGGAGCCACCATTGTCGGTGCGCTGTTGCTTGGCGCGGACAAGCGGTCAGCCGCGGAGTTTTCCTTCTTTCTCGCCATGCCGACGATGGCCGGCGCGTTTGCATATGATCTCTACAAGAACTACGACAAACTCGGCTCCGAGGATGTGACCGCCATCATTGTGGGCTTCATCATGGCCTTCATCGCAGGCGTGATTGTCGTGCGGAGCCTCTTGGACTTCGTCTCACGGCACGGATTTGCGCTCTTCGCCTGGTGGCGCATCGTTGTGGGAACGCTTGGGCTGATCGGGCTCTGGGTGCTGTAGCTGCGCTGGCAAACTGCCAAATCCCGCCGGAAATACGCCATCACATCCACACGTGTCTCACGAGCGATCAAGCCGGATTAGCTGCGGGGCTTACAAACAGTCTGATTGGTTGGGCTGAGCGTTCAGTTGCTGACCTGAAACGAGCAGGGATCCACGCCATAGGCCGGCGCGCATCCCTTGGAATCAGCCACGCTGCGGGGTGCAAAGGCTGAGGCCGACAAGATCACAACGACCGCGAAAGCAAAGGCGGTTACAACTGTCTTACCCATGTGGATCATTCCCGGCTCGTCATTACAAATATGCCTCGCGGATCTGAAATCCACGCAGCCTGCCCACCGGACACGGAACACCGAACGATCCATCGAGCAGACCGGTCCGCACCGCGTTCTTGAGAAGGCGCCCGCATTTGCAGAGGCGGGAGCGATGTAGCCGGACCACCTGCCCCGATCAAGGGTTCAGTGGACCGTTTCGTCAATAAAACCGGTGAAACTTAAATCTTTGCTAACCATGCGCCATTCCCGCAACACCGCGGCGCGCCAGGTCCAGGGCAAGCAACGTCAGACAAACCCTGAAGATCAATCGGAAACGGCTTTCTGGCATACGCCTGAGGATCCGTGTCCCGACCCAGGTTCCCGCCAGACCGGTCAGTATCATCGTGGCAATCAGAGGAAGCCAGGGTGCGAAGACGAAACCCGACAGCGCAAAAACAAAGGTCTTCACCAGATGCTGTGCGCTCATGATGGCGGCGCTCGTGGCCTGAAAGCGAAGCCGCTCGGGAAAGGTCTTCGACAGGACCACGGCATTCAGCGGCCCGGTTGCGCCAAACAGCATGGTCAAAAACGTGGTGATCGTTCCTGTGACGGCAAAGCCCGGTAGGGTCATGGCGGCCAGTCGTGGCAACCGCGCCCATGTGATCACCAGAATGAACACTCCGAGAGCAGCCTTGAGGAGATCTTCCGGCAGAGCACCGACGGCCAGCCCGCCGATCCACGCGCCCGGAAGCGCCCCCGCCAGAAACGCGGCCAGACAGATCCATGCGACATGGTTGTACAGAAACGCTGCCCGGCCAATATTGGACCCCAGCTGCACCACACCGTGAAGCGGGATGATGGCCGTAACGGGAACGAGATAGCCCATCAGCGCGAGAAGCGCCAATCCGCCGCCGATGCCGGCCGACGCCGTCAGGGCCGACGTAAAGAAACTCGCGCCGATCAGGGAGAGTGCAGCCCAATTGCCGACCTCTTGCGGCGCCAGCGCCGCAAGAAAGATCTCCAAAGCGTTGCTCAGGCTTCGCTGCCTGTACCGCTGTATTGGCCGTGCGGACGGTAGCGGCCGAGATAGGACGGCAGAACCGCCTCAATGGTGGCCGGACGAATAGCCATGCCCGAAAGCGTGCGGTTCTCCGCATCGGCCGCCTCTGAGACGACATTGTCGGTCTTGAGCAGGGTAACCTGATCAGAGGTCAGCGGAGGGTCGATAAACGGAACCAGGGACGCGATCTTTCCGATAAAGCTCGCCAGACCCCAGGGCAGCGGCATCAGCGCGCGCTTGCGGTGGACGGTTTCGAGAACTTCCTCAAGGCATTGCTTGAATGTCATGACACGCGGCCCGCCGAGTTCGTAGGTCGTGCCAGCCTGAAGTTTTCCATCGACGCTGAGCGCCACCGCTTCGGCGACGTCGCCGACATATACCGGTTGGAACTTGGTCTCGCCGCCGCCTATCAAGGGCAAAGCCGGTGAAAGCCGCGCCATTTCAGCGAATTTGTTGAAAAAGTCGTCTTCCGGTCCGAAGATGATCGAGGGCCGCATGATCACGGCGTCCGGCGCGATCTTGGCGATGGCTGCCTCGGCGCGGGCTTTCGAGCGTGCGTAGATGGAACCCGAGTCCGGGTCAGCGCCGATTGCGGAAATATGCGTGAGCCCGGCACCCTCTGCGCGGGCGGCTTCAGCAACCGCGCGGGCACCGAAATCCTGAACGGCGTCAAATGAATTGCGACCGGATTCGAACAGGATCCCGACGCAATTGATCACGTGATCGGCGCCGCGGACTGCCCGGTCCACCGAGTCACGGTTTCTCAGGTTGGCCTGGACCGCAGCAATCTGGCCTACTCCGCCGAGCGGCTGAAGGTGACCCGCAAGGTCAGGACGGCGAACCGCCACCCGGATCCGGTAGCCGCGCCGGGCAAGCGCCCGGACCACATGACGGCCCACGAAACCGGACCCGCCGAACACGGTAATGAGCTTGGGTTGGTTCAGCGTCGACATCGATGCACTCCCTGGCAGGATCTTTTGCGAGGCCCGACACAAGTCAGGCAATTGCTCGGCACAAGTGATTTACCACGCTCATAGTCAAAAAGCGCGCCAAGGTGAAGTGCGAATCACAGTGCGCCGCGGACCTAACCCGGGCGATGCACGGGCATCAGCCTTCGTAGCCCTCGATTATGATGATCTCGCCCTCGGACACTTCCTGGCGGATAGCCCGCGCTTTCCGGTAGGTTTCTGAGTCATAGCAGGCCTTTGCCGCTTCATAGCTCGGAAACTCGATCACCACGTTTCTGCTGCGCGAGTGACCCTCGGCCGCCTCGAAAGCCCCGCCCCGGACAAGAAACCTTGCACCGAATTCCTTGTAGGCCGGCGTCGCCGTCTCGACATATGCCTTGTAAGCTTCCGGGTCGCGTACATCGACGCGTCCGATCCAGTAACCCTTGGGCATGATCTGATTGCTCCTCAACTTCCCGAAATCAAACGGCCTGCATTTCCATGCGAATCATTCGCGCCGCGGCGGCCGGATCCTCGGCAGCGACGATCGGCCTGGCCACCACCAGGTGGGTGGCGCCCGCCACGAGCGCATCCGCCGGCGTCATGACGCGCTTCTGGTCCCCGTGATCAGCGCCGGCCGGCCGAATGCCCGGAGTGACGATGGCCATTTTCGGGCCCACGATCTCGCGGACAGCAGCAGCTTCGGTGGCGGCACAGACAATGCCGCCCATCCCGCAACTTCTGGCCTGTGCAGCCCGGCGCAGGACCAGTTCATCGGGCGAAGATGCGTATCCCGCTTCCTGGAGGTCTGCGGCATCCATGGAGGTCAGGACGGTGACGCCCAGTAGGCACAGGTTACTCCCCCTGGCAGCGTCGACCGCGGCCCTCATCGCCTTCGGATAGGCATGAAGCGTCAACATGTCCACGCCCATTTTGACAATGCTCTCGACGCCCTTGGCGACGGTATTGTCGATATCGAGCAGTTTCATGTCGAGGAACACCTTGCGGCCGGACGCCTTGAGATCGCGTGCCAGTGAAAGGCCTCCCGCAAAGGCAAGTTGATACCCGATCTTGAAAAACACCGCTTCGTCGCCGATTTGCGCGACGCGTGCCTCGGCCTCGGCAACGGTTGGCACATCCAGACCGACGATCAGCCGCGGGTCGGCAATCGGCGAACCGGAAAGCCCCGGATCAGGCGCAGCAGTCTGCATGGCGCATCCCTTCGGTTTTTTCCGGTCCTCGCATGAAGCCGCAAGGACCGCAAGAGCGGGTGCGGTTCGACCGGCGGCCTCGGAGGCGCATCAGCCGCGCATCGATGTCGCCATGGCGCAGTGCGCCAAAAGAGACCGGCAAGTGGACGAGAGGATAGCATGGCTACGCTCGTCCTTCAGATTTCCGGACTCCTCGAACGCGCTGGAGGCCGCACCGATCGAGCATTGCTCGCTGATCACCTGGGTGCCGACATTCATCATCACCGAGCGGACATGGTAGAGCCCACGGATGCCCGCAAACTTGCCGTTCGACGCGGAACCCAGCGCGACATAGCGCCCCGCCCAAGGTTTAAAGGGCTTGTCGCCGTCCTTCGAGATCAGGCTGACCCAATCGATCATGTTCTTGAGCAGCGGCGGGATGGAGGAATTGTACTCCGGGCAGCAAAGAAAAACGCCGTCGTGGGCGGCAATCTGCCGGCCGAGCTTCATTGCGTTCTCGGGAATTCCCGACTCATTCTTGAGATCCTCGTCGACGATGGGCAGCGGATAGTCGATCAGCGAAATCCGCGAAACATCGGCTCCCTGCTGCGCCAGTTCCACGGAAACGGCCGCAGCGAGAGCGGCATTGAACGAACCGGTCCTGTTGGAGCCGGGAACAACCAGTATTCTCGGGGGCATGGCATCTCCGTATTGGCGGTCAGGTGGCGGTCGGAATATCCGGATCATATAGACGGGATCGCGCGATGGTAAATGCCCGGTTCGGGAAGATGTCACGCATAGCCGCGTCTCAGCCGGGACGGCGGTAAAGCCAAAGCCGCGCCGGCGGCACGTTGCGCATCACGAAGTCGTGGTGGGACACTTCGAAATCCGCCAGACGGGCAGGCACCGGGGAGGTCAGTCCGTAGGAGAACTGCACCACAGGCCGTCCCGCGGGCACCCGGTCGAGCAGATCGTCCACGAGCCGGACGCGGTCTTCGACCGGGGAATTCAAAAGCGGTATGCCCGAGATGACGCAGTCGAATTTCCAGGCGGAGAATTCGCCAAGCGCCGTTCCCAGTTCGAAGGCATTGCCGAGAATGAGATTGACCGCCGGATGATCGAGCTTCAGACGTGCATGGAACTCGGAGCAGAACTCAACGGAAACGAGTTGCGCGGGATCAATTCCGCGCGCCAGAATCGCCCGCGTGATGACGCCAGTGCCGGGACCGAGCTCGAGCACCGGCATTCCCGATTCCGGGTTGATAACCGACGTCATGGATCGCGCGGCGATTGTCGATGTAGGCAGAATGGCGCCGACGTTGCGTGGACCGTCCATCCAGGATCTGAAGAAACGAAGCTCCTCGTCGAACCTCCGGGTCAGTCTGCGGGAGAAATTCAATTCCAAACGCTGCGTCCTCCAATGACGACCCGGCTCCTTCGCCCCTAGACGATCAATCCGTCAGCGTGTCGAAGAAGCCTTTCATCCGCGAGAAGAAACCGGCCGATTCCGGGCTGTTCTCCTTGGAGGACAGTTCGTGAAACTCCTCCAGCAATTCGCGCTGGCGCTTTGACAGCTTTTGCGGCGTCTCGATGGTGATCCGTATGTAAAGATCACCGAACTGGGCCGAGCGCAGCACTGGCATTCCCTTGCCGCGAAGTCTGAGTTCCTTGCCGGGCTGGGTGCCTTCGGGAACGGTGACGCGCGAACGCGCGCCGTCCATGGTGGTTATGTCGAACTTGCCGCCAAGCGCGGCAGTCGTCATCGAAATCGGCACCGTGCAGAACAGATCTGCACCTTCCCGCTGGAAAACCGCATGCGGCCGCACCGAGAGGAAAATGTAGAGATCTCCCGTGGGCCCGCCACGCATTCCGGCCTCGCCCTCGCCGGCAAGCCGAATTCGCGTTCCGTCCTCAATGCCGGCAGGAATGTTGACCGAAAGCGACCGTTCCTCGGTCACGCGGCCCTGGCCGCCGCATTTGGTGCATGGGTCGGTGATGGTCTGGCCGCGTCCGTGACAGGTCGGACAGGTCCGTTCGATCGAGAAAAAGCCCTGTGCGGCCCGAACCCGGCCCGAACCGCCGCAAGTGGAGCAAGTCGATGGCTGGGTGCCGGGCTTGGCGCCCGATCCGGTGCACACATCACAGGTGATGGAGGTCGGTACCCTGATCTGGGCGGTTTTGCCGGAATAGGCCTCTTCGAGCGAGATTTCCATGTTGTAGCGCAGATCGGCTCCGCGCTCGCGGCCACCGGCCGAACGCCGGCCGCGGCCGCCGCCCATCATCTCGCCGAAAATGTCCTCGAAAATATCGGAGAAACCGCCACCGCCAGCGCCAAATCCGCCACCGCCGCCCATGCCGCCAGGTCCGCCCTGTTCGAAGGCGGCATGACCGAACCGGTCATAAGCCGCGCGCTTCTGGGGATCCTTCAAGAACTCGTAAGCCTCGTTGATCTCCTTGAACCGGCGTTCGGCTTCCTTGTCGTCCGGATTCTTGTCCGGGTGGTATTTCATGGCAAGCTTGCGGAAGGCGCTCTTGAGCTCCTTCTCGTCGGCACCGCGCGCCACACCAAGCGTTTCGTAGAAGTCTGGCTTGGCCATTTTATCCGTTATCTCTTTTCCGGAGCGCCCGTCGTCTGGACCGGAAGGTCACGGGGACACTGTAGACACTCGAGGTTACTGACTGAACTTGACCGGGCAGAACTCTACCCTCTGCGTCATGTAGTCACTGGAGTGAAAAAATTCCAGCCCCGACCTGGGCCGGAAGGCCAGATAAAAACCGGTTTTTGGCCAGATTCAAGCGTGTCGGGAGCTCGCCAGACGCCGCTCGAACGCATTTGTAAGCGTTGATTCGAGCCATTTTCCAAGCGGGCGCTCGAGATGGCGGGCCGAGTAAATCGCCACAATGATCGTCACGATCGCCGGTATCGGCATGTAGAGCCAGAAGAGTACCGGATCCTCAACACCGATGATCCGTTTCCAGACCAGCGAATAAGCGAAGAGCTCGATAACCGGATGCCACAGATAGACGCCGAAGGAGACGGCTGTCACCGGTGCAACGGGCTTGAGCCAACTGGTATCGGAACCGCCTTCCTTGTCGGCCAGCGCAGCCAAAGTGATTGCAATGCCAAACAGACCGAGGATCAGGTAGATGTTCGCATCGGCGAACATGGCCACGAATACGAGGCCGAGGACGCCCCATGCCAGCCACTGGCTGAACTGCGGCGGCCTCAAGCCGCGCGCCAGCACGCAAAGCAGCGCGCCGAACACGAAGTCGGCGGCTATCCGGTAGGCCGACCAGACCTTGGTGTTGAACCAAAAATCATACTTGCCAGTGGCGCCGGAATCGACGACTTCGAGGATGACGATGAAAATGGCCAGCAATGCCGCCAGACCGATGGCGCGCCTGAAGGAAAAGGCGAAGAGGACAAGGGGGAACAGCAGGTAGGCGAACCATTCGCCTGAAACCGACCACGAGACATAGTTGAAGGTGAGTTCCGATTCCACGCCCCAGGCCTGAAGCAGAAGCAGATTGGCCGGCAGGGACATGAGGTTGTAACGGGTATCGGCGGCCTGGGAATGCAGCAAGCCCATGTGCACAAGGATCGCAAAGCCAACAAAGACCGACAGCGTCATGAAATGCAGCGGATAAAGCCGCGCGAGCCGCTTGATCAGAAAGCGGATATAGCTCTCACCGTTGTTCTTCATGCCGCCATAGTGCTCGAAGATCAGGAACCCGGACATGATGAAGAACATGTCCAGCAGCGGCAGCATATGCTCGAACCATGCTATGACCGGTTCGGCATCCGGTGCGGAATGCGAAAAGTGATAGGCCATCACCAGCATGGCTGCCAGGAGGCGCCAAGCGCCGAACAGTCGATAATTCTGTTTCATCCCACTGCGTCCCTTCCCCGTCTCCCATTGCGGGAAGTCCGGGACAATGAAGGCAAAACCATCAGATTCAAGTTAACGCGCGGGATTCCTGCCGTTAGGCTTAATGCGGAAAGGGCGCCCGTCCGGGCGCCCTTTTCATGTGTTGATCAAAAACGGAAGAGAATCAGGCCGACTTCTTCTGATCGTCGTCGTCCTTGACTTCCTCGAAGTCGGCATCAACGACTTTCTCGTCAGTGCCGCTGTCGGCGTCGCCTCCATCTTCCGAGGCTGCGGCTTCCGCCTGGCTCTGTTCGTACATCGCCTGGCCGAGTTTCATCGACACTTCCATCAGAGTCTGACTCTTGGCCTGGATGTCTTCCGCATCGGGCTCTTCGGCTTCAACCGAAGCCTTCAGGGCGGCGATCGCGTCGGAAATCGCGGTGCGTTCCTCTTCGGTGACCTTGTCGCCATAATCCTTGAGCGACTGTTCCGAAGAATGCACCAGGCTTTCGCCCTGGTTCTTGGCTTCCACGGTTGCGCGACGCTTCTTGTCGGCCTCGGAGTTGGCTTCGGCGTCCTTGACCATCTGCTCGATGTCGGCGTCCGACAGACCGCCCGATGCCTGAATGCGGATCTGGTGCTCCTTGCCGGTGCCCTTATCCTTGGCAGAGACATTGACGATGCCGTTGGCGTCGATATCGAAGGTCACCTCGATCTGCGGCACGCCGCGTGGCGCCGGCGGGATGCCGACCAGATCAAACTGACCAAGCACCTTGTTGTCGGCGGCCATCTCACGCTCGCCCTGGAAGACCCGGATCGTGACCGCATTCTGGTTGTCGTCAGCGGTTGAGAAGACCTGGGACTTCTTGGTCGGGATCGTGGTGTTGCGGTCGATCAGGCGGGTGAAGACCCCGCCAAGCGTTTCGATGCCGAGAGACAGCGGCGTCACGTCGAGAAGCAGCACATCCTTGACATCACCCTGCAGCACGCCGGCCTGAATGGCCGCACCCATGGCGACGACTTCATCCGGGTTCACACCCTTGTGCGGGTCCTTGCCGAAGAACTTCTTCACCACTTCCTGGATCTTCGGCATGCGGGTCATGCCGCCGACCAGAACGACCTCGTCGATTTCTGCTGCCTGCAGACCGGCATCCTTGAGGGCTGCCTTGCAGGGCGCGATGGTGCGCTGAACGAAATCGTCGACCAGGCTTTCGAACTTCGAGCGGCTGAGCTTCATCGTCAGGTGCTTCGGCCCGGATGCATCGGCGGTGATGAACGGAAGGTTCACTTCGGTCTGCGACGCCGAGGACAACTCGATCTTGGCCTTCTCCGCGGCTTCCTTGAGCCTCTGGAGGGCAAGCTTGTCCTTCCTCAGGTCGATGCCCTGCTCTTTCTTGAACTCGTCGGCCAGGTAGCCAACCAGGCGCATGTCGAAGTCCTCACCGCCCAGGAAGGTGTCGCCATTGGTCGACTTCACTTCGAAGACACCATCGCCGATTTCAAGAATCGAGACGTCGAAGGTACCGCCGCCAAGGTCATATACGGCAATTGTCTTGCCTTCGGTCTTGTCGAGGCCGTAGGCCAGAGCGGCCGCGGTCGGCTCGTTGATGATGCGAAGAACCTCAAGCCCGGCGATCTTGCCGGCGTCCTTGGTTGCCTGACGCTGCGCGTCGTTGAAGTAGGCCGGAACGGTAATGACAGCCTTCTCGACGGTCTCGCCGAGATAGGATTCGGCGGTTTCCTTCATTTTCTGAAGAACCATGGCCGAAATCTGGGACGGCGAATAGCTGTCGCCATTGGCTTCCACCCAGGCGTCGCCGTTGTCGCCACGCATGATCTTGAAAGGAACGAGTTCCTTGTCCTTGGCCACGGCCTTGTCTTCATAGCGGCGACCGATGAGGCGCTTGACTGCAAAAAGGGTGTTTTCCGGGTTGGTCACAGCCTGCCGCTTGGCCGGCTGACCGACGAGACGTTCTCCGTCCTCGCTGAAGGCCACCATCGACGGGGTGGTACGGGCGCCTTCCGCGTTCTCGATCACGCGGGCGTCCTTGCCATCCATTACCGCAACGCAGGAATTGGTGGTTCCGAGGTCGATACCGATTACTTTCGCCATTTCACTTTCTCCTTGAAGCGAGCTGCCGGGACCCGGTCAGGCGTTCCATTGACAGCCCCTAACGGGACAATACCAAAAACCGGACGAGAGCTCCCGCCCGTTTCCTCTGCCCCGGCATCATACCATTGCGATGGCACCTGTGCCGGAAGCGTTGTGGCGTATATAAGAATGTCACTTCCAGACTGCAAGCGCCCCCCGGGCTTCTGATTGAAGGTCCGACCGTGTTTTTTTTGTCGGACATGATGGGGTTTAACCCGCCTTGGCGGCCCGTTTGGCCCTTCGAGTTGTCTGTATGCGCCACTGCCGGATTACACGGATCGTGCAGTGTGGTGCCGGTGCAGGCGAAATGCACAGAGGCCTGGGTCTGCCGATCCGCCACGGATTGCCGTCGCGATCAACCGGACGGACTCCACCGCATCAGTTCCCCATCAGAATATCGAGCAGCGTGGTGCGCTTGCCCGCCTCGGGCAGTGCGGCGGGCTGCGGGGCGGTCACGCCGACATCTGCAGGCGGCACCGGCGAGGAGCCGCTGCCCGCGCCTGTGGCGCCTGTTGCATCGCGGGAGACCGGAACCGGTGCAAGATCACGGACCAGGTCGGCCATCGGATCATTGGCCGTTGCACCGGGGCCGCTCTCGGGCGTCCCTTCGATCGAGACCGGCGGCACGGGTCCAGCCATTGGCAGTCCGGTGACAGGAAGGCCGGAATGGGCGGCCTGCATGAAACTGTTCCAGGTTTTCGCCGGCAGACCGCCGCCGGTGACTTTCTTCATCGGCGCGCCGTCATCATTTCCAAACCAGACGCCGGTCGCGAGATTGGCGGTGTAGCCGACAAACAGGGCATCGCGAAAGGACTGACTGGTGCCGGTCTTGCCCGCGGCCATCCAGCCATCGAGCCGGGCATTCCTGCCCGTTCCTTCCTCGACGACGCGAACCAGCATGTGGTTCATCATCGCGGCGACCGAGGGGTCTATGACCCTTGGCGGATTGTCATAGGTGTTTTCATACAGCACCTTTCCATCCTGGGTCGAGACGCGGCGAATGACGTGCGGCGTGGCCTTGTAGCCGCCATTCATGAATGGAGCATAGGCTGCCGTCAGCTCCATCAGCGTGACTTCGGAGGTCCCCAGCGCGATCGACGCATTGGCCTTCATCTCCGCCTCGATCCCCAGACGCCGCGCAGTCTTGACCACGGTCTTGGGACCAACCTCCATGACCAGCTGTGCCGCGACCGTATTGAGCGAATAGGTCAGCGCATCGGACAGCGTCACCTCTCCGCGGTACTTTCCATCGTAGTTTTCAGGCGTCCATTTGCCGATTTTCACAGGCGCATCGTTGCGAACGGAAAGCGGCGTTCGTCCCTGTTCAAGGGCGGCCGCGTAGACGAACGGCTTGAATGCCGATCCGGGCTGGCGCTTGGCCTCGGTGGCGCGGTCAAACTGGCTGGTGGCATATTCGCGGCCACCGACAAGCGCGCGCACCGCCCCGGTTCCATCGACGGAAACCAGCGCACCCTGACCGACTTTCAGCTTTGCCCCATCTGCGTCCAGACTGGCGCGAATTGCCTTTTCAGCCTCGCGCTGGAGGTGGAAGTCGATGGTGGTGTCGACAACCAGATCCTCGGTCACCTCTCCTATCAGGTCCGGCAGCCGCTTCATGACGAGATCCGCCACGTAATTCTCGGACCCGGTCCAGTAGCTCTTGGCACGCACCTGCGGGCTGGTCAGGGCGGTGGTGATTTCACGGTCGGTGATCGACCCGGTCTCGCGCATGGCAGCGAGCACGACCTGCGCGCGTTCTTCCGCGCCCTTCGGGTTGCGTGCAGGCGAAAGGCGTGAGGGCGCCTTGAGAAGACCGGCCAGAAGCGCGGCTTCAGCCAGCGTCACGTCGCGAGCCGGTTTGCGGAAGTACCTGCGTGAGGCAGCCTCGACGCCGTAGGCCCCGGAGCCGAAGAAGACGCGGTTCAAGTACATTTCGAGGATCTGGTCCTTGGCGAACTTGTGTTCGAGCCATAGCGCCAGCAGCACTTCCTGAACCTTCCGCTCGATCGTGCGCTCGGGCGACAGGAAGAGGTTCTTTGCAAGTTGCTGGGTCAGGGTGGATCCGCCCTGCACCATTCGCCCGGCCATGGCATTGGCGACCATGGCCCGCGCCAGGCCGATCGGGTCGACGCCGAAATGCGAGTAGAACCTGCGGTCCTCGATGGCGATCACGGCTTCAGGGATGTAAGGCGACATGTCTCCCAGAGCTAGCGCCTCTCCTCCGGTTGCGCCGCGATTGGCCATGATGTCGCCGCCCACCGACACGATCTTGACGTTGGGTGGCCGGTCCGGGATCGACCAGGTCGCGGCACTCGGCATGCGGGCACCGTAATAGGCGACCACACCCGCGATCGCGATGCCGCCCCAGATCGCAAGCACGAAACTCCAGTACACCAGTGCGCGAAGAGCGGTGCCGATTCTGCCGCGGCCGGTGCGGGCTTTGGCTTTCCGGGCTTTCGGCGACGACTTCCTGCGCCGCTTTGCCGGCCCCGGCGACTTTCCCGCCACGCGTTCGTCGGCCACGGTGCGCTTGGCCGGCCTGGAGCGGCTTTTCTCGAAAGACGGCTCGATGCGGCTTGCTGGGGCTTTCTTGCGCGGCATGAAAGATCCGGATGCTGTTTCAGACAGATGTTCCTCCGGATCGAAAAATCCGGAAATCGATATGGCTGCAGGGCCGGCGCGGGCAATCCCGCGCAGGCTCTGCTACAGCGCCGCGCATGATCGGATGCGCAAAGGACGCTGTAACGCATTAAAAAAATGCATGTACGCTGTCCCTCAATTGAATCCGATTGAGCGCGACATGCATCAGCTCAGTTCGAGACACCCTAAATGCGACGATTTAACGGGTGGTTAAGGAAATTCGTCCGAATCCGGGCCGGAGGCCCAGGCATCAGCGTTTCGAGAGCGCGTCGAGAATCCGCACCCAAGAGCGAATGCCGCCGGAGAAGGAGGTCAGATCGTATTTTTCATTGGGCGAGTGGATCCGGTCGTCGGTCAGGCCGAAACCGCAAAGCATCGACTGCAAACCGAGAATGTTCTGGAAATCGCCGACGATCGGAATCGAGCCGCCCATGCCGATCATCACGGCCGGGTTCGGCCATTCATCGGTCAGCGCGTTGCGGGCTTTCGTGACGACGGGCGAATCGAATGGCAGCTGGATCGCCGGAGATCCGCCGTGCGGAGCGAAACTGGCGCTGCAATCAGCAGGAAGCCGGGCTTCGACATGGGCACGGAATGCGGCGCGGACCTGGTCAGGATCCTGCTTGCCGACCAGCCGGAACGACACCTTGGCCGAAGCCTTGGCGGCAATCACCGTCTTGAAACCTTCACCGGTGTAGCCACCCCACATGCCGTTGACCTCGGCAGTCGGCCGGGCCCAGGTCTGTTCCAGTACCGAGCGGCCCTTCTCGCCGGAGGGCACGGACAGGCCGACCTCGCCCAGAAAACTCTCAGCGGTCTTGCCGAGGCTTTCCCAGCTCGCCAGCACCTGCGCCGGGGTGTCGGTCACGCCATCGTAGAATCCTTCAAGCGTCACGCGGCCGGTTTCGTCATGAAGGTCGGCAAGAATTTTCGAGAGAATGTGCAAGGGATTGGCAGCGGCGCCACCGAAAAGACCCGAGTGGAGATCTCGGTCGGCGGCCTGAATGGTCACTTCTTCGCCGACAAGACCGCGCAGACCCACCGAAATGGCCGGCGTCTTCGGGTCCCACATTCCGGTATCGCAGACCAGCGCGCAATCGGCTTTGAGTTCTTCGGCGTTGGCCTTCAGGAACGGCTTGAGCGAGGGCGACCCGGATTCCTCCTCGCCCTCGAACAGGATCGTGATGCGGCACGGCAGTGACCCGGCAGCTGCCTTCCATGCGCGGCACGCTTCCACGAAAGTCATCAGCTGTCCCTTGTCATCGGCAGCGCCGCGCCCGGTGATCGCCTTGCGGCCTGGCGCGATCTCCTTGACCGAGGGTTCGAAGGGCGGGTCGGTCCACAGCTCCAGCGGATCCACCGGCTGGACGTCGTAATGGCCGTAGAACAGAAAATGCGGTGCGTCGGGCGTCGCGCCTTCGTGATGCGCGACCACCATCGGATGACCGGGCGTATCACGAAGGCTTGCCTCGAACCCCAGGCCCGTGAGTTCATCAACAAGCCATTGTCCGGCTCGGCGGCATTCGGGCGCGTAGGCCGGATCGGTCGAGATCGACTGGATCCGCAAAAGCCCGAACAGTCGCTCAAGGCTGTCATCCATGTTTGCGGCGGCGGCGGAAAGTGCGGCAGTGAGATCGGTCATGGTTTAAGTCGGGGCTCCGGATCAGAATCAGAAGCGGCGATCTTAGGGCCGGGTCGATCAAAAAGAAAAGCCGCCATGGCCGGAGGGGAAGGGCCATGGCGGCATATTGGTCGGACAAGGGCCATATGAGGGGGCGGGGGAGGCCCTTGTCCTTGAAGTCTGGAGACGGCGGGGGACGAGCCGGGATTTCCAGACAGCGGCTTATTGGAGTGCCGATAAGTGTGATCTGGGCCGGAGAATGTGGCTTTTCAAGGACACGAAGTATTTCCGAAGATTACAAATCGGTAACCATTTCGTGAGCATCGCCGCCGGACGTTTTCAGCGCTGAAGCTCAAAACCGTGATGGACGTTGCCGCGGCCCCGCGCTAATCCTTGCCCATGAAAAAAGGTGACCATCTCTTCCTCGTGGATGGCTCGGGCTATATTTTCCGGGCTTATCATGCACTTCCGCCTCTGACACGCAAGTCCGACGGGCTTCCTGTGGGCGCTGTGTCAGGCTTCTGCAACATGCTTTGGAAGCTGGTGTCGGACGCGCGCGATACCTCTGTGGGGGTGACACCGACCCATTTTGCGGTGATCTTCGATTATTCGTCGAAAACCTTCCGAAACGAGCTCTATCCCGAGTACAAGGCGAACCGTTCGGCGCCGCCGGAGGACCTTGTGCCGCAGTTCGCGGTGATTCGCGAGGCCACAAGGGCCTTCGATCTCCCCTGTATTGAAGTGGAAGGCTTCGAGGCTGACGACCTGATCGCCACCTATGCGCGGCTCGCGAGGGAAGCCGGCGCCGACGTCACGGTGATCTCGTCGGACAAGGACCTGATGCAGCTCGTCGGGCCGCAGGTCTCGATGTACGATTCCATGAAGGACCGGCAGATCGGCGTGCCCGAAGTGATCGAGAAATGGGGCGTACCGCCCGAAAAGATGATCGACCTGCAGGCGCTGACCGGCGATTCGGTCGACAACGTGCCGGGCATCCCGGGAATCGGGCCGAAAACGGCAGCCCAGCTCATCGAAGAGTTCGGCGATCTCGACACGCTCCTGGAGCGCGCCAGCGAGATCAAGCAGAACAAGCGCCGCGAAAACATCATCGAATTTGCAGACAAGGCCCGCATCTCGCGCGATCTGGTGCGTCTTCGCGACGATGTGGACCCGCCTGTGGGCCTCGACGAACTAGTGCTCAATGCGCTCGACGGGCCGAAACTCGTGGCCTTTCTCAAGGGGATGGAATTCACTTCGCTGACGCGCCGGGTCGCCGAAGCCACTGATACGGAGACTGCGGAAGTGGAGGCGGCCAAGATCGCCATCGACCACAGCGAAGCGGCGCGGGGTCCCGATCTCGATCCCGGCGAAGCGGCGTCCGGCGGTTCGCACGAAGACACACCGAAAAATCTTGCGCAGCGGCGAGCAGAAGCAGCGGTCGCGGCGAAGATCGACACCGGGGCCTATGAAACACTGGGCGACATCGACGCGCTGAAGAGCTGGTGCGACGCTGCCCGGGAAACCGGTCTGGTCGCTTTCGATACGGAAACAACGTCGCTCGACGCCATGCAGGCCGAGCTTGTGGGCTTTTCGCTGGCGCTTCCACAAGCGGCTCCGGACACCGGCGATCTCAAGGTGAAGGCCTGCTATGTGCCGCTCGCACACTCGAAGGGCGACGGCGACCTCCTGGGCGGCGGGGGTGCGCAATCCGGCCAGATGGAGATGCGCGCCGCGCTCGACGAGATCAAGCGGCTGCTCGAGGATCCGGCCGTGCTGAAAATCGGCCAGAACCTGAAATACGACATGCTGGTGCTGGCCCGGCACGGAATCGGCATCGAAAGCTTCGACGACACCATGCTGTTGTCCTATGTGCTCGACGCCGGTCGCGGCGGCCACGGCATGGATGCACTCGCCGAGCGCTGGCTCGGTCAAAGCACCATCGCCTACAAGGACGTAACCGGCTCCGGCCGGAACGCGATCCCCTTCGCACAAGTGTCGATCGACAAGGCAACCGCCTATGCGGCCGAGGACGCGGACGTCACGCTAAGGCTCTGGCACGTGCTCAAGCCGCGGCTTGCTGCCGAAGGCATGGCCAGCGTGTACGAGCGGCTTGAGCGGCCGCTTGCCCGGGTGTTGATGCGGATGGAACAGCGCGGCATCCAGGTGGACCGGCAGATCCTGTCGCGGCTGTCGGGTGAACTGGCGCAAGGCGCAGCCGCCCTGGAAGCGGAGGCCCACGAGCTTGCCGGCGAAACGTTCAATCTGGGCTCGCCCAAGCAACTGGGCGAGATCCTGTTCGGCCGCATGGGATTGCCGGGCGGCTCGAAGACCAAATCAGGGCAGTGGTCGACCTCGGCGCAGGTACTGGAGGATCTTGCGGCAGAAGGCCATCCGCTGCCGCGAACCATCGTCGACTGGCGGCAGCTGACAAAGCTCAAGTCCACCTATACGGACGCACTGCCGGGCTTCATCCATCCCGAGACGAAACGGGTTCACACCTCCTTTGCCATGGCCGCGACGACCACAGGCCGACTGTCCTCGTCTGATCCCAATATCCAGAACATTCCGGTGCGCACCGCGGCCGGCCGCAAGATCCGCACCGCCTTCGTGGCAGAACCGGGAAATGTGCTGATCTCGGCCGACTACAGCCAGATCGAGCTCAGGGTGCTTGCCCACGTCGCCGATATTCCCCAACTCAAACAGGCCTTTGCCGACGATATCGACATTCACGCGATGACCGCCTCGGAAATGTTCGGAGTGCCGATCGAGGGCATGCCACCGGAAGTGCGCCGCAGGGCCAAGGCGATCAATTTCGGCATCATCTACGGCATCTCCGCCTTCGGCCTGGCAAACCAGCTCAGCATCGAGCGCTCGGAAGCCGGAGACTACATCCGCAAGTATTTCGAGCGGTTCCCGGGGATCAAGAACTACATGGACGCCACCAAGGCGGAAGCCAAGGACAAGGGTTATGTGAGCACGATTTTCGGCCGGCGCGCCCATTATCCCGAAATCAAGTCGTCCAACCCGCAGGTTCGCGCCTTCAACGAGCGCGCAGCGATCAACGCGCCGATTCAGGGATCCGCCGCCGACATCATCCGGCGCGCCATGGTGCGCATGGAACCGGCCGTCGCAGCGACGGGCCTCAATGCCCGAATGCTGCTTCAGGTGCATGACGAACTGATTTTCGAAGCTGCGGAAGGCGATGCGGACAAGCTGATCCCGGTGATCGTCGATGTGATGGAAAACGCGGCGATGCCGGCGATCGACATGGCCGTGCCGCTGAAGGTCGACGCCCGGGCTGCAAAGAACTGGGACGAGGCGCACTAGAGAGACCGGACTGTCTGAATACACGGGAGACTCACCAAATTGTGACGCTTGCGCCTGTCGGCCGCGATTGACGCTCCTGCTGGGCTGTGGTGTCTGATCGCAAGTTTTGCAGACGTGAGAGGACTGACCCATGCCGAAGTTTTTGACCCTGCTTGCCGGCACGATGGCCGCGGCGATCGCGCTGAGTGCCTCTGCCCGCGCCGAGGACCCCGATCCCCGCAACTGGGATGCGGTTCTCGAGGAGGCGCGCGGCCAGACGGTCTATTTCAATGCCTGGGGCGGCTCGGAAAACATCAATGCCTATATCGACTGGGCTGGCGACATGCTGGAGGAGCGTCACGGCGTCGAGGTGGTTCACGTGAAACTCGACGACACCGCCAATGCCGTGGCCAAGGTGCTGGCAGAGAAGGCCGCCGGCAAGAATGAGGGTGGCTCCGTCGACCTCATCTGGATCAATGGCGAAAACTTTGCCTCGATGAAACGGCAGGATCTGCTGATGACGCCGGACTGGACGACAGGCCTGCCGAACTGGGCCTATGTCGACCACGAAAACAAGCCGACCATCCTGACGGACTTCACCATCCCGACCGATGGCCTGGAAAGCCCTTGGGGTGGCGCGAAACTGGTGTTCTTCCACGACACGGCGCGCACATCGCCTGAAAGCATGCCCAAATCATCTGCCGAACTGCTTGAGTGGGCAAAGGCCAATCCGGGCCTGTTTTCCTACCCGCAACCCCCGGATTTCATCGGTTCCTCCTTTCTCAAGCAGGTGCTCTCCGAGGTCATCACCGACACCTCCAAGCTCGCGCAGCCGGTAAACGCGGAGACTTTCGACGAGGATGTCGCACCGCTGTTTGCCTATCTCGACGAACTGCACCCCAACCTTTGGCGCAGCGGCAAGGCCTATCCGCAGAACTACCCCGACATGAAGCAGAAGCTTGCCGATGGCGAACTCGACATCATCTTCGCCTTCAACCCCTCCGAAGCCTCGGCAGGTATCGCGGCGGGGGAATTGCCCGATACGGTGCGGTCCTTCACCTATCCCGGCGGTACCCTCGGCAACACGCACTTCGTCGCCATTCCCTACAACGCGGCTGCGAAGGCCGGCGCGCTGGTTCTGGCAAATTTCCTGATCTCGCCCGAAGCACAGGCGCGCAAGCAGGATCCGGCCATCTGGGGCGATCCGACGGTGCTGTCGATGGACAAGCTTTCGGCGGAGGACAGGGCAGCCTTCGACGCGCTCGATCTCGGCGTCGCGACGCTGAAGCCCGATGAACTCGGCCCCGCACTCGATGAGCCGCATCCCGACTGGATGGAGCGGATCGAGGGCGAATGGATGCGGCGCTACGGTGCGGCCAACTGAACCCGGCAACCGGCAGCCACGGGGTGAATCGTCGGCAGCTTGAGACGAGGGCCGGGGCGTTGATCGCCAAAGCCCGAACGGACATGCGCCGCGCCCGTTCAGGAGCGACGATGCGATCCGGGGTTTGTGGGCAGTGACATCGAGCAGCGTTCGTCTGGCGCGGTTTGCGCCGCCATTGACCTTGGCCATCCTCCTCGGTCCGCTGGTTTTCGGGCTGGCGGGAACCACCTTGCCTGCTCTCGGATATTTGCCGGAGCTCGGCGGCAAGCATCTTACCACCGGGCATTTCAGCACACTGACCACGGTTCCGGGAATTGCGCGCTCCGCCGGGCTGTCGATGCTGATCGGTTTGGTAACAACGCTGATTTCGCTCGCTGCCGTGGCCGGCTTCGTGGCCAGTGATCTGGGGACGCATTTGTTTTCAAGAATGCGGCGGCTGATTTCACCCCTGTTGTCCGTTCCGCACGCCGCAGCGGCATTCGGCCTGGCGTTCCTGATCGCGCCGTCCGGCATGATCATGCGCCTGTTTTCGCCCTGGGCGACAGGGCTTGAGCAGCCGCCGGACCTGCTGATCATCAACGATCCGATGGGGCTGTCGATGATGGCGGGGCTGATCGCCAAGGAGATTCCCTTCCTGTTCCTGGTGACACTCGCCGCGCTGCCGCAGACACCGCATGCGGACACGATGCGGCTGGGACGATCGCTTGGCTATGGCCGGATATCGGCCTTCGTGTTCCTGCTGTGGCCTTCGCTTTACCGGCAGATCCGGCTGGCGGTGTTCGCGGTGGTGGCCTACGCAACCTCGGTCGTCGATGTGGCCCTCATTCTCGGTCCGCACCTGCCGCCGACCCTGCCGGTCCGGCTGATTGAATGGATGAACGACCCGGCGCTCGAGACCCGGTTTCTGGCGTCGGCCGGCGCGGTTCTGCAATTGGGCGTGACTTTGACGACGTTGCTTGTCTGGGTGCTGATCGAAAGGCTGGGTGGATTTCTCACGAGCCTTGTTCGCGATCACGGCGTGAGACTTCGGCGCGACCTGGCTTTGCGGCTGATGGCGAGAGCCGTCATGCTTGCCTCGGCGCTGGCGGTGTTTGGCGGCATTGCAGTGCTGGCGCTGTGGTCCGTTTCAGGGCTGTGGCAGTTTCCTGACGCCCTGCCGTCCGGGTTCACGCTGCGGTCGTGGAGCCGCGCGCTGCCGCAGATGACGGACCCGCTCGTCACCACGCTTCTGGTCGCGCTTCTGTCCACGCTGATCGCGCTGGTGCTGACCATCCTTTGCCTGGAGCGGGAATACGAGACCGGACGCGGGCGTGGCGGGAACGCGCTCTTGCTGATCTATCTGCCACTGATCGTCCCGCAGATCTCGTTCATGTTCGGCCTGCAGGTCCTGTCGATCTGGCTCGGTGTCGATGCCAGCTTTGGCGCGCTGGTGCTGGCGCATTTGGTTTTTGTGCTTCCTTACGTCTTTCTGTCGCTGAGCGACCCATGGCGCGCTCAGGACCGCCGCCACGACCAGATCGCAGCCGGCCTGGGGATCAGCCGCAGGCGGACGCTGTTGCAAATCCGGCTGCCGATGCTGACCCGGGCTATCCTGACGGCGGCGGCGGTGGGCTTTTCGGTTTCGGTCGGGCAGTATTTGCCCACAGTGCTGATCGGCGCGGGGCGTTTGACCACGGTGACCACGGAAGCGGTTGCGCTTGCGGCGGGCGGAAACCGGCGCGTGATCGGCGTGTACGCGTTCATGCAGACTCTGCTTCCGTTTCTGGCCTTCGCCATTGCCATGGGACTGCCGGGCTTGATATTCCGCAACCGGCGCGGATTGAGGGTGTAGCAATGGCGGCACGGGCAATGACACATGAGCGATGAGCGCGGACTGGTCCTCGAGCAGGTGCGGATCGCGCTCGGCGACCGCGAGCTGGTCTCGATCAGCGCAAGAGTGGGCAGGGGCGAAACACTGACCGTGATGGGCCCTTCGGGCTCCGGCAAGTCCACGCTTCTCGCCTATCTCGGCGGCTTTCTCGATCCGGCCTTCACCGCCGGCGGCGCCGTTCGTGTCGATGGTGTGGATCTGACTTCGCTTAAAGCCGAGCAACGGCATGCCGGCATCCTGTTTCAGGATCCGCTGCTGTTTCCTCATCTCAGTGTTGCCGACAATATCGCCATCGCGATCCCGCAAGCCGTGCGGGGGCGCAAGAAGCGCCGCGCCATGGCCGAAGCGGCGCTCGGCGATGCAGGGCTTTCCGGGTATGGCGACAACGATCCCGACACCCTGTCGGGCGGACAGAAGGCGCGGGTGGCGCTGCAACGGGTGCTCTTGTCGCAACCGCGGCTTCTGCTGCTGGATGAACCCTTCTCCAAGCTTGATGCGGGGCTCAGGCAACAGACGCGTCAGATGGTCTTCGCAAAAGCCCGTGAGGCGGGCCTGCCGGTGGTTCTGGTCACCCATGACGAGGCCGATGCCGAGGCGGCAGCCGGCGAGGTCCACAAGGTCGGCGACTCATGAGCGGCATTGCGGAACGTCATGCCGCTCTTCCGGTCAGCGATGTGCTGCAGGAGCTTTGCACGGCGCTGGCCGATCAGCCGAATGCGGTGCTTGCTGCGCCGCCGGGCGCGGGCAAGACCACGTTGGTTCCGCTGGTGCTGGCCGAACAATCCTGGCTCAAGGGCAAGATCATCGTCATCGAGCCAAGACGGCTGGCCGCGCGCGCGGCGGCCCGCCGCATGGCCGCGATGCTGGGCGAAGAGGTGGGGGGCACGGTCGGATACCGGATGCGGCTCGACACAAGGGTTGGCGCGAGGACCCGAATCGAGGTGGTGACGGAGGGCGTTTTCAGCCGCATGGCGCTGAACTCTCCGGATCTCGACGGGATCGGCTGCGTCATATTCGATGAATTTCACGAGCGCGCGCTGGAAGCAGATTTCGGACTGGCGCTTGCGCTCGATATCCAGTCCGGGCTGAGAGAGGACCTGCGGATTCTGGTCATGTCGGCAACACTCGATACATCCCGGGTCGCCGCGCTGCTCGATACTTGCCCGGTGATCGAAAGCCTGGGACGGAGCCATCCGGTTGATATCGAATACCGCGACCGGCCCGCAGGCGAGCGGATCGAGACCTCGATGACCCGCGCCATTGAAGATCTGCACCGCTCGCAGTCCGGATCGATTTTGGCGTTTCTTCCCGGCCAGAGTGAAATACGCCGTGTCGAGGCGGCGCTTGCCGATCGGCTGCCGCCTGAAACGGATGTGCAGCCGCTTTACGGCGGGCTGGGCTCGACCGAACAGGACGCCGCTATCCGTCCCGCGCCCGCGGGGCATCGCAAGGTCGTGCTGGCGACGCCGGTGGCGGAGAGTTCGATCACCATCGACGGCGTGCGGATCGTCATCGACAGCGGTTTGGTCCGGCAGCCGGTGTATGAGCCTTCAACAGGCATAACACGACTTGAAACCATCCGCGCGTCCCGCGCCTCCGCCGATCAACGCGCCGGGCGCGCGGGACGGACGGAGCCCGGAATTGCGGTCAGGCTCTGGCGCGAGGAGCAGCACAAGGCGCTGGCGGCCTTTGCAACACCCCAGATACTCGCCAGCGACCTGTCCGCCATAGTGCTCGACTGCATCGCCTGGGGCGTTGCGGATCCGCAGCGCCTGCGCTTCATCAATCCCCCGCCCGGTCCATCAATCGAGGAGGCCCGCAACCTGCTGAGAGACCTTGGTGCACTCGGCGAGGATGGAAGGCTGACCGGGCGCGGCGAGCAGATGCGCGCGCTTGCGCTGCCGCCCCGGCTTGCCGCCATGGTTGTTGCCGGGCAGGATTCGGGTTCCGGCCTTCCCGCGGCCGAGCTTGCCGTGCTTCTCACCGAACAGGGTCTCGGCGGCCCGGACGTTGATCTCGATGCGCGCTGGCAGCGGTTCCGGAATGACAAGAGTCCACGGGCAAGGGCTGCCCGCGCGCTGGCGGAGCGGCTCGCCGGCGGCCGAAACCGGACCCCCGGACCGGTCACCCACGCTGCGGCAGGTCTTCTGGCGACCGCCTATCCGGACCGGATCGCCCGGCAAAGGGGCGGACGGGGCCGGTTTGTGCTCGCCAACGGGCGCGGTGCGGTGATCGACGAAAGCGAACGCCTTGCCGGTGCTGAGTTTCTGGTCGTGGCCGATCTGAGCGGCAAGGCGCAGGCGGCGCGCATTCTTGCCGCCGCGGAGCTTTCCGGCGCGGATCTCGAGACACTTCTCGCCGAGCGGGCCGTGACCTCGGAAGACTGTGTTTTCGACGAGGCTGCCGGGTCGGTGCGGGCGCGGCGTATCACGCGGCTTGGTGCGATCACGCTTGCAGAGGCGCCGATAGCCCATGCCGACGACGACGTGGCAATGATGGCACTGTGCGCGGGAATCCGCAAGCTCGGGATCGGATGCCTGCCGTTCACTCAGGCCGGAACGCAGCTGCGCGACCGGATCGGCTTTCTGCACAGAACCCTCGGCGCGCCCTGGCCGGACATGTTGGATGATGCGCTCCTGGAAAACCTCGAAACCTGGTTTGCACTCTTTCAGCCGGGGATCACGGCGTTGAAGCAGATTGATCGTGACGGCCTCAACAGAGGGCTGTTGTCGCTTTGCGGGCACGGGGCGCAGTCGGAACTCGAAAGGCTTGCGCCGACACACTATCAGGCGCCGACCGGGTCGCGGGTGCCGATCCGCTATGAGGAAAGCGGGCCCGTCGTCGCCATAAGGGTGCAGGAACTGTTCGGCGAATCACGGCATCCTTGTGTGGCGGACGGCCGGTTGCCGTTGACGCTGGAATTGCTTTCGCCCGCCCACCGGCCGATCCAGACGACGCGGGACCTGCCCGGCTTCTGGAAAGGCTCCTGGGCCGATGTGCGCAGCGACATGCGCGGACGGTATCCGCGCCACCCCTGGCCGGAGAACCCGGCCGAGGCCGACCCCACACGCAGGGCCAAACCGCGCAGGGCCTGAAAACCGATTGCCGGTAATCCGGGCTATGCGTTAGATCATGCCATGAGCGCTTTTCCGACCTTTCTCGAGGACCATTCCCTCAGGCACCGGCTGCGTCTGCAGACCCTTACCCGGCTGAGGTGGCTGGCGGTCGCAGGCCAAAGCCTCGCCGTTCTGGTGATCGCGCACGGCTTCGGGTTCCAGTTTCACGAAGCCCTCTGCTTTGCATTGATCGCCTGTTCGGCGTGGCTGAACATCTTTCTCTCCGTCCGGTTTCCAGCCGCCCACCGTCTCCCCCCGCTTGCGGCGATGGCGGTGCTCTCTTTCGATGTACTCCAGCTCTTCGGGTTGTTGTTCATGACCGGCGGGCTGGCCAACCCGTTCTCCGTGCTCCTGTGCGTCCCGGTGATCATTTCGTCGGCATCGCAGCCGGTGCGCCATACCGTCGGGCTTGGCATTCTCTCGGTCGCCGCAGTCACGCTGCTGGCGTTTTATTCGCTGCCGCTGCCGTGGTATCCGGAAAGCAATTTCGAGGTACCGTTTCTGCTCATCGCCGGAGCGTGGATCGCGATAGTGTCGACCAGCGTGTTCGCCGCGGTCTACGCCTACCAGGTGTCGGCCGAGGCCAGCCAGCTTGCCGATGCACTGGTGGCGACGGAACTGGTGCTGCAGCGCGAACAGCACATTTCGGCGCTCGACGGGCTGGCCGCGGCGGCGGCTCACGAGCTTGGAACTCCGCTGGCGACGATTTCAGTGGTGGCGCGCGAGATGGAGAAGGCGCTGGCGAACGATCCACGCTTTGCCGACGACCTGATGCTGCTCAGAAGTCAGAGCGAGCGATGCCGTGACATTCTCAGGCGGCTTACGACGCTGTCGACCCAGGACGAGGTCCATATGACGCGACTGCCTCTGGGCTCGCTCATCGAGGAAACAATCGCACCGCACCGGGAGTTCGGAATCGCCATCGAGGTGGTTGGCGAGGAAAGTCATGACAAGGAGCCTGTCGGGCGCCGAAACCCCGGAATCATGTTCGGACTGGGCAATCTGATCGAGAACGCCATCGATTTTGCCCGTGAAAAGGTCACGGTCACAGTGTCGCATGACGCGGCCAGGGTCAGCATCACGATCGATGATGACGGACCGGGCTTTGCGCCCGACGTTCTGGCCCAGATCGGCGTGCCGTTCATGAACCGGCGAAACCGAATGGACCGCGAGAAGGCAGGTGGTCTGGGCCTTGGTCTTTTCATTGCCAAGACCCTGCTCGAACGCTCGGGCGCAAGCCTCCATTTCACCAACCGGCCTGCTCCCGCCACGGGCGCCAGCGTGGAAGTCAGCTGGCCGAGGGAGAAAATGGACCTTTTCGGCACCGTCAAACACCAGAACACGCCGGTTGGAACTGGATATATCTCGCAAACGCATTAAATCGGGTAGGCGACGACTGTAACGCCCCCGAGGTGAAGATGACGAGTGAAACCGCAAATGACATCGAGATGCAGGCCATCGGGCCGGATCCATCGCTGCTGCTTGTCGATGACGACGGACCCTTCCTGCGGCGCCTGGCGCGCGCCATGGAGGTCCGAGGCTTTACCGTGGAGATCGCCGAAAGCGTCGCCGAAGGCCTGGCGAAGACGCGTCACCACACACCCAAATATGCCGTCATCGACATGCGGCTGCAGGATGGCAACGGACTCGATGTGATCGAGGCAATCCGGGAGCGGCGCGATGACACCCGGATCATCGTGCTGACCGGCTACGGCAATATCGCCACCGCGGTGACCGCGGTCAAACTCGGCGCGATCGATTACCTCGCCAAGCCCGCCGATGCGGACGAGGTCTTTGCGGCCCTGACGCGCAAACCCGGCGAGCGGGCCGAACTGCCCGAAAACCCGATGTCGGCTGACCGGGTTCGGTGGGAGCACATCCAGCGGGTGTACGAAATGTGCGAACGCAACGTGTCTGAAACGGCCCGTCGGCTCAACATGCACCGGCGCACGCTGCAGCGCATCCTGGCCAAGCGGGCGCCGCGCTGACTGCCGGCCGGCCGGGGCTTTCTAAACATCCTTCCCGCGCGCAAACGTGTCGGCAAAAAACGCGCTCTCGGGGCGTTCAGGCTTCGGGATCGATGTCCCGTGGTTCGAGCCGGGAGAAATTTGCGCTGATTTCCGCCTGCAGCAACCGGTCGGCCGCGGCGCGGGCAAAACGCAGCAGCAGCGCTTTGCGCGTCGAGGCGGCCAGCCGGTGTTCCGGCGCGTCGCGCACAAGCGCCGCGGACCAGCCGTCGGAAACAATCAACCCGCAATCATCAGGAAACAGGTCAGCCGGTACACCGGGATGCGTGGCAAAGAACAGCCGGTCGCTGTGCATGCGGTAATCCGGCCACTTCCGATCTGTGCGGAAGTCCTCGACAGAGGTCTTGATTTCCACGATCCAGACATCGCCCTTGTCATTTATGGCGACCAGATCGGCGCGGCGGCCCGATGCGAGGACCAATTCGGGCATGAGGGACAGCCGCATGTCGGTGAACAGCCGCTGGACGCCGCGGCGCACCATCATCGCGCGCTCGGATTGCCTGCCGTCAATCAGCGGATTTTCATTGTGGGGCGAGATAATCGGCATTGCATTTAGCTGCCACACGTTGCTCTGCGCCGCAACGCAAGGTAGCGACCTTGTTGCACAAAAGCCATCCGCGGCGACAAAGCGCAAACCGGTGGCACGGTTTTTCGAAATTCTGGTTGCATGGTTAAGACTTGTTTAAAATAAACCGTGGCAGATTGTGCGCGACTCAATCCGGCGCGACCGCCCCGCTTCACAAGAGATATCCATGGCACCTCGTCTTCTCCTCACTGTTTTCGGCATGATTGCCGCACTCACGCTTGCCGGCTGCTCCAGCTCTCAGGATGGCGGTTCGGGCTCGACCACCCAGATCTTCACGTCGGAGTATGGCAGCGTGAAGGATGCCGGATACTCGATCCCGGCGGTGCCGATCAGCCGCGTCGACAAACGCTACCATCGCCAGATCGTCAATTACAGCACACGGGAGAAGCCCGGTACGATCATCGTCGACACGCCAAAGCGTTATCTCTACTTCGTGCTGCCCGGCCGGAAAGCCGTTCGCTACGGCATCGGTGTCGGCAAGGCCGGATTTGCCTGGGAAGGCAACGCCTATATTGCCTGGAAGCAGCAGTGGCCGAAGTGGACGCCGCCGAAGGAAATGATTCAGCGCAAGCCGGAACTGGCCCGCTATGGCAAGGACGGCATGAAGCCCGGTCTCAGAAACCCGCTCGGCGCCCGCGCGCTCTACCTCTTCAACGAAGATGGCGAAGATACGCTCTTCCGCCTGCACGGCACGCCCGAGTGGAACTCGATCGGAACGGCTGCGTCATCGGGCTGCATCCGACTGATGAACCAGGACATCATCGATCTATACGATCGCGTGCGTCCGGGCCGCAACGCCAAGGTCGTGGTCAAGCAGTAGACCCGGGACACACCACAAGCATCGAAAAGCCCGCCGCAGACAATCGTCTCCGGCGGGCTTTCTTATGATAGGCGGTTCGTTCGGACCCCGTCAGGATCAGGGCGGGTATCAGGCGTTCTTCGCCTTGAACTCCAGGCGGCGGCGATGCAGCACCGGTTCGGTATATCCGCTGGGCTGCTCGCGGCCGGAAAGCACGAGTTCCAGTGCGGCCTGGAATGCCACAGACCCATCGTAATCCGCCGCCATCGGGCGATAGGCCGGATCACCTTCATTCTGACCGTCGACCACCTTTGCCATCCGCTTCATGGTCTCGATGATCTGCTCGCGGCTGACGACGCCGTGATGCAGCCAGTTGGCCATGTGCTGGGCGGAAATCCGCAGCGTGGCGCGGTCCTCCATCAACCCCACATCGTTGATGTCGGGGACCTTCGAGCACCCCACGCCTTGATCGATCCAGCGGACAACATAGCCGAGAATTCCCTGGGCGTTGTTGTCGATCTCGCGCTGGATCTCATCGGGTGTCCAGTTGGGATTGCGCGCAACGGGAACCGAGAGAATGTCATCCAGGCTCGCGCGCGGACGGCTGCGCAGTTTGTCCTGGATATCGGCGACACTGACCTTGTGATAATGCGTGGCATGCAGGGTGGCGGCGGTCGGTGAAGGAACCCAGGCGGTGTTGGCGCCGGACTTCGGATGTCCGATCTTCTGCTCGAGCATCGCGGCCATCATGTCCGGCATCGCCCACATGCCCTTGCCGATCTGGGCATGGCCCGCAAGGCCGCATTCAAGCCCGATATCGACATTCCAGTTCTCATAGGCGGCAATCCAGGCAGACTGTTTCATGTCGCCCTTGCGGATCATCGGGCCGGCTTCCATCGAGGTGTGGATCTCGTCGCCGGTGCGATCAAGGAAGCCGGTGTTGATGAACACCACGCGGCTCGACGCGGCCCGGATGCACTCCTTCAGATTGATCGTGGTGCGACGCTCCTCGTCCATGATGCCCATCTTGATGGTGTTGGGCTTCATCGCGAGCGTCTTCTCGACCCGGTCGAAAATCTCCACCGCGAACGCCACTTCCTCCGGGCCATGCATCTTCGGCTTGACCACATACATCGAGCCCTCGACCGAATTCATGTGGCGGCCGTTCGGACCGATGTCGTGCAGCGCGATCAAGCCGGTCATGAAGGCATCCATGATCCCCTCGGGAACCTCGTTGCCGTCACTATCGAGGATCGCCGGGTTGGTCATCAGGTGACCGACGTTGCGCACAAGCATCAAAGAGCGACCTTTGAGCGAGGCCGGTTTGCCTTCGGGAGTGACGAGCTCGGCGTCGCCCTTGAGCCTGCGGGTGAAAGTCTTGCCGTTCTTGGTGACCTCTTCGGTAAGGTCGCCCTTCATCAGGCCAAGCCAGTTGCGGTAAACGAGAACCTTGTCCTCGGAATCGACGGCGGCGATGGAATCCTCGCAGTCCATGATGGCGGTGACGGCCGATTCGAGCGAGATGTCGCCGATCCCCGCCGGATCGGTCTTGCCGATCATGCTTTCAGGGTCGACGAAAACCAGAGTGTGCAACCCGTTGGTCGAGAAATAAAGCCGATAGGCCTTGTCGTTCTCGCGCTTGAAGCCGGAGTACTGCTTCGGATCGGCCAGCGTGGTCTCGCCCGCGGCGGTCTCGATCTTCAGTTCGCCGTTTTCGAAGTCGAAGCCGGTGGCGTCTGCCCACTTTCCGCTTGCCAGAGGCACGCTGTCGTCGAGGAAGGACTTGGACCAGGCAATGACCCGCGCTCCACGCTCTTCGTCGTAACCGCCGCCAGCAGGAGCGTCGCCCAGCGCATCGGTGCCGTAGAGCGCATCGTAGAGCGAGCCCCAGCGGGCATTGGCCGCGTTGAGCGCAAAGCGGGCGTTCATCACCGGAACCACAAGCTGAGGCCCGGCAATGAGCGCGATCTCGGGATCGACATTCTCCGTCGAAACCTGAACCGGGCCGCCCTCGGGCAGGAGATATCCGATGGACCGCAGAAAGTCCTTGTAGATATCGAGATCGACGGGGGCGCCGTTGTCACGGTGCCAGGCGTCGATCTTCTCCTGCATATCGTCTCGCTTTGCCAGCAGGGCGGCGTTCTTCGGCGCGAGTTCGCTCACCGCACGACCAAACTCGCGAAAGAAATCAGCGGCCTCGACGCCGGTTCCCGGCAGCGCTTCGCTGACAATGAATTCATGCAGGTCGGCGCTGATCTTCAGGCCGTCGGTCTCGATTCTTTTCACGTTCGGTCTCCCCTGTTCCGGGCGGAGGCCAATCCGCAGCCGCTTGAGCGCAGCGTTCCGGCCACCATGATCTGACGGTTGTTTTGCCGAGACACTCACCCGCCCGGCATTGCCCTGTCAATTCATCTAAGGTGTAAATGATTTTATCCGTTTCGGAACAAATCAATTGCCGGCGATGCGCGGTCTGCCGGATGCAATCGCCGTAAACCGGGCTTCCACCAGCGTCTCATGTCCCTCGATGACCGGCATGGACACCTGCTCGAAACTCTCGACGACGGGATTTTCAGCGCCGCTGTCGAGGGCTGACGCCCTGGCCGCCGCCGCCGCAATCTCGCGGGCGAACGTGAAGGCCTCCTCACGGTCGGCTAAGATCCGCGCTTCCCCGCCGCCATTGACGGAGTAGCGGCCCTCTTCGGGCTCTGTCACAAATGCGATTGCGGTCTTGCGGACCTGGCCAACGACCGCGCCGACGGCATTGGCAACACCGGCATGGACGGGAACGAAGCTCTCGACATCCAGCATTTCGGCGACGGCCGGATAATGAACCGGCGCGGAAGCTCCCAGCGCGACAAGCGGCCGGTCGAGAGAGAGTGCGAAGCGCACGAAACCCGGGGTCCGTTCGAGCGCGCGGTCGATGGCGACCGAACGAGCCGGGTCAACGCTGTTGATCTCCTGATCAGCCAGCAGCGCTGTCAGAATGGCTTCCGCGCTTTGCCGCGTGAGCCGCCGCGATATCATTTCAGCCAGATCGGCGGGTGTTTGGGCGATCTGATTGCCCGAACCGGTCTTGCGCCGGGTGAACAGCTCCGCACCAAGCCGGGCGGCCTGTGCATTCCATTGCGACTGCCGGCCAAGCACGTGCATCGCATCGGATGGTGTAAAACCCGCGATCAGGACCAGGCCCCGGGACACAAGCCTGTCGAGCGTGGCGCGCTGGGAGGTTCCCGTCAGGACCGTGTCGAGCGGCTGGGGATCCCGCGAGATCCGGGCATAGAGCGCGCTTTCCTGCGCTGCCAGGCCGGCAGCAAGGGCATCGGGCAGGCCGGTCCTGAGCGCAAACCGGCCATCCAGCCGACCGGCATAGGGTGCCCGCAACTGCCTCTCCAGCGCCTGCAGAACCACATCGGGACATAGATGTCCCGCAAGGCTGAGCGGCATCAGCCGTCGCGGCCCCAGCGTCAGCCGGGCATCGAGGCCTGTCTCCTCCAGAGATACCTCCGAATCACCACCGAGACCAAAAGTGTGCATCGCGACGGCCTCGACCATCGTTCGATAGCGCCCGACGGTCGCCCCTTGCGTATCAAGTCGCGGCCTCCCGCCTTCGAGCACTGCCACATCGGTCGTGGTGCCGCCGATGTCGGAGACGACCGCATCGGAAAGGCCGGTCAGGTGGCGCGCGCCGACAAGGCTCGCGGCCGGCCCGGACAGAATCGTCTCGATGGGCCGGAGCAAAGCCTCCGAAGCCGATATCAGAGCGCCGTCGCCACGAACCACCATGAGTGGCGCATCGATCCCGGCCTGTGTGAGGTATCCGACGGTGGCGTCGATCAGCCGGGCCACCATCGATATCAGCCGGGCATTGAGCAGGGTGGTCAGGGCACGACGCGGTCCACCGAGGCGCGAGGACAAGTCATGGCTGCAGGTAACGGGGAGGGAGGTGCGGCTCCGGATCAGATCCCGTGCTGCGAGTTCATGGGCCGGATTGCGCACCGCGAAGTATCCGGCGATGGCCACAGCCGAGACTTCTGCAGGCAGGGAATTGAGCCTTTGCTCCAGCGTGCCAAGGTCAAGCGGCGTTTCCCGCCCGTGCACATCGTGTCCGCCGGGAAGAAAAAGCACCGGATCATTGCCAAGCGCGTCGCCAAGACCGTCGCGGTCGAGGTCGTCTTCGGAAAAGCCGATCATCACCAGCGCAGCACGACCGCCCTGACCCTCGACCAGCGCATTTGTGGCGAGCGTGGTCGACAGCGAGACCAGAGATATGCGGGCTGCGGCTGCGCCTGAGTGGGCAATCACCGTTTCCACCGCCTCGGAGACGCCGACCGCAAGATCGTGACGCGTGGTCAGCGCCTTTGCGGACGCGAGAATGCCCTCGCTTTCGCTGTAGAGCACGGCATCGGTGTAGGTTCCGCCCGTGTCGATGCCAAGAAAAAGAGGCGATGCCATAGAAGAGACCTGCTCCCTCGCAATCCGGCCCGCGCCGGGTCTTCCGCCGTCATACTTGGGTTTTCGACGGCGCGCCATCGGCTTGTGCGCAGGCGTACCCGATAATCGGTGCCCACTTTTCCCGGCGCCATAGGGTTCCCGATGCAACGCCGGACGGAAAACCGGTGTCCACTTTTCCTGACGTTGCTTTATCTCCGGCTGACGCGCATCGGCAGTCCGCCTTCAGGCTGCGTGGTCAGCTTCTGGACAGGCCAGGGCTTTGTCTCGGCAACACAGTCAAACCGGAACTCCGACAACAGCGCGCCAAGAGCAATGACCGCTTCCTGCAACGCAAAGGTCGCGCCAATGCAGATCCGGGGGCCGACGCCGAAGGGCAGATACTGGAAGCGATCGATGTCGCCACGGTTTTCGGGCAAAAAGCGCGACGGCATGAAGGCCTCCGGCCGGTCCCAGAATAGCGTATGGCGGTGGAGGGTCCAGGGCATCACCAGCACCGTGGTGCCCGGTTCGATGGTGACGGTCTCACCGGTTTCATCCTGCCAGGAATCTTCCCGGATCGCGGCACGGTTGATGGATGGCGCAGGCGGATAGAGCCGCATGGCCTCCTCGAAAGCCGCGCGCGTCCACGGCATCATATCGAGCCATTTGACCGGGTCGGGTTCGCGGGCAATGACATCATCGATCTCGGCTTCGACCTTTTCCCGGTCTTCCGGCGAATTGGCGAGGCAATAGAGCGTCCAGCCAAGCGCCCGGGCCGTGGTCTCGTGGCCCGCGCCGATGAAGGTGATGATGTTGTCCTCGATCTCGTCAAGCGTCAGCCCGCCCGGTCCATTGAGCCGGATCAGCAGCGTGAGAAAGTCCTCCGGCACGTTGTCCGGATCGTCGCGCATCAGAGCCTGGCGATCCGCCATTGTCTCCTTGACGATATTGCGGAACTTGGCGAGCACGCCCTGCCCGAGCATTCTGCGCACGCGCGGGATCCAGCGCGGCGCCTTGAGCAGGTCCATGGGATCGACCCTGCCCATGGTGGAAAGCAGACGCTCGATGTCGCCGGCGAATTCCTCCTCACTGCCGGCGACATGACCCGAGAACAGGGTCGCGGACAGGATGTCGAAAGTCAGTTCCGTCATATCAACCGCAATATCGCGGACCTGTCCGTCATCGGCGGCCCTGGCATATCGTGCCTTGAAGGCCAGCGACTGCTCCAGCATCTGTTCGGCAAATCCCCTTGCGTGGCGGGGGGTAAACACCGGCGCCATGGCCTTGCGCGAGCGCTTCCAGATGTCGCCCTCGGCGGTCAGCAGACCGTCACGCAGGATCGGTCTCAGGATGAGCTGGCGAATCCGGGCCATCCGGTAATTCTGGGCATTGTCGACGAGCACGTGGCGGACCAGACCCGGATGGTTGGCGATCAGGGTGCGCTCGTTGAAGAACCTGGTCTTCATCCATTTCAGCCGAAACGACGGTTCTCCCCAGAGCTCCAACGGATTGCGCATGACCGTGCGGATGATCTCGAAGCGCGAGGGCGGTGTGTTGCGCGGAACCGGCGCCGGCGGCACAAACGGACTTGGTGAGACGAGCATGAATTCTCCTTTGGAGCCGGCCCTTTGTATGTGTCGGCTGCTATTCGCAATCGAGAAATTGGCACGATTCGGAAATCGCTCATATGTATCCGGCCTGTTGATCGGCTCGCGGGCCGTGGCCTTGATGGGGTTACGCACG